>VYLE01000085.1_pt1 | contig 85637 bp, 87 predicted proteins | sample 5114391 | NCBI WGS metagenome assembly VYLE01 (sample SAMN12291771, study PRJNA351875) | freshwater metagenome | isolation source: freshwater lake | place: USA: Michigan, Kent Lake | collected 2013-08-15 | reverse complement strand
CTGGGGGCGCTGGCACCCAAGCTCGGCTCCAGCGGCAGCACGGCGGCGGAGCCGAGCTTGGGTGCCAGCGCCCCCAGCGCCTCGGGCAGGCAGGGCGTGGCGAAGATCATGGTCAACCAGCCGCCCGGCCGCAGCCGCGCCCCTGCGGCGGCGACCCAGGCGGCGATGGGCGTTGCCACCCGCACCGCCCGGTCCCGCCCCGCCACGGGCGAGGGCGATCCGCCCGCATCGTAATAGGGCGGGTTGGCGATGACATGGTCGAAGTCGCGGCGCAGCCCCTTTGGCATCGCCGTCAGATCGCCCTCCACCACCTCCATCGCCACGCCGTTGCGGTCCGCATTGCGCCGCGCCAGATCGGCGTATTCGGGCTGCACCTCCAGCCCCGCCAGCACCACCCCCGGCACGCGTGTCGCAAGGCACAGGCCCGCCGCCCCCGCGCCGCAGCCCAGATCCAGCACGCTCTCCCCCGCCCGCGCCGGGCAGGCGGCGGCCAGCAACACAGGGTCTGTCGCCGCGCGATAGCCCTTGACCGGTTGTAGCAGGCGCAGGCGGCCCATCAGGAACTTGTCATCCGACAGCGCGTCGTCGGGAAACACGTTCACTCCAGCCCCGTCGGGATGCCGTTGTCGCGCAGCACGGCCCGGGCGATGAACAGATCCTCGTCCCGCACCATCAACCGGCGCGGCAATATGCCGAGGCTGCCGTCAAGGATGCTCATGTGGACGTCCAGATCGAATACCTCTATATCCTCGCCTTCGAGAAGGGCGGAGGCAAAGGCGATGATCGTGGGATCGGTGCTGCGCAGAAGTTCTTTCATGGGACAGAGTTAAGGGGCACCGCCCCGGAATGTCGAGAGGCGGGGGAATGGGTTTGGACGAGGCCGCGCAGAAACCGCACGACCGGCTGGCCGAATGGCTGGCACAGGATATGGCGGCGGTGAATGCCCTGATCCGCACCCGCATGGCCAGCGAACATGCCCCGCGCATCCCCGAGGTGACCGCCCATCTGGTGGAAGCCGGGGGCAAGCGTCTGCGGCCCATGCTCACCCTCGCCGCCGCGCGGATGTGCGGCTATCAGGGCGAGAACCACGTGAAACTCGCCGCGACGGTGGAATTCATCCATACCGCCACGCTCCTGCACGACGACGTGGTGGATGAAAGCCAGCGCCGCCGGGGGCGGCCCACGGCGAACCTGCTGTGGGACAACAAATCCTCGGTCCTTGTCGGGGATTACCTCTTCGCCCGCTCTTTCCAGTTGATGGTGGAAACGCAGTCGCTGCGCGTGATGGACATCCTTGCCAATGCCTCTGCCGTGATCGCCGAGGGCGAGGTGCTGCAGCTGACCGCCGCGCAGGATCTTGCCACGACGGAAGCCATCTATCTGCAGGTGATCCGGGGCAAGACGGCGGCGCTTTTCGCCGCCGCGATGGAAGTGGGCGGCGTCATCGCCGCCGTGCCAGAGGCACAGGTGCAGGCGCTGCGCGCCTATGGCGACGCGCTCGGCATTGCCTTCCAGATCGTCGATGACCTTCTGGATTACGGCGGCACCGATGCTGCCATCGGCAAGAACACGGGCGATGATTTCCGCGAAAGGAAGCTCACGCTGCCCGTCATCAAGGCTGTGGCGCGGGCCGATGCCGAAGAACGCGCTTTCTGGACCCGCGTCATCGAAAAGGGCGATCAGCGCGACGGCGATCTCGCCCAGGCGATTGCGCTGATGGCCCGTCATGGCGCGATGGAGGCCGCCCGGGCCGAGGCGTTGGGCTGGGCCGCGACGGCGCGGCAGGCGCTCGATCTCCTACCCGCGCATGAGTTGCGCGACATGCTGTCGGACCTTGCCGATTACGTGGTGGCGCGGATCAGCTGATCCGCCGCTCACGCCCGATAAACTCCGCGTCAGGATCGTTGTGCAGGCGTGGTCGCGTGCCGACCTTCGTGAAAGTGACAACACGGAGGGTTCGATGCGCAGCGTTCTTCTTGTTTCCGGCCTGCTCATGGCCGGTCCCGCCTTGGCGACGACCGCGGCGACCACGGTCGCCATTGACGACCTGCAATACGGCACCACCGCCACGATCAGCGGCGTGGTGGAACAGATCACGGATGAGGATGAATTCCGCCTGCGCGACGACAGCGGGTCGGTCCTTGTCTATATCGGCCCGGGCATTGTGCCCTTCAACACGGGCGAGACGATCACCCTCAGCGGGATCGTGGACCGCGACTTCGGGCGGCTGGAGGTCTATGCACGCGACGCGGTGCGGGCCGATGGCAGCCGGGTGACCTTCACTCATCAGTATGAATGATCTGGGCAGGCCGCCCCCTTGCGAAGGGCGGGCGGCTTTCCCACCTCCCTTTGCAACAAGACAACAACAGGGAGATGACGATGATCCGTTCCGCCGCGATGGCCGCCGTTCTGCTCTCGGCCTCTGCCGCCTTCGCGGCCCCCGTTCCCATCACCAAGGCTCCGCGTGGTCAGCCCGTCACGCTGGCGGGCAAGGTGCTGCGGATCACCGATGCCGATGCCTTCCGGCTCAAGGATGAGACGGGGGTCGTTACTGTCTATGTCGGCCCGAACAGCCTGCCGGTCGAGGTGGGCGAAGAGGTGACCGTCGTCGGCGCCTTGGAAGAGGGGTTCCCGCCCGAATTCGTCGCCCGCGCCATCCGCCGCGCCGATGGCAGCGAGGTGGCCTTCCGTCACGACTGGGGCTGAAGGAGCGGCGCGTCGGCCACCCACCAGCCCGGTTCCGCCACGCGGATCGCGCGGGCGGCGGCATTGGCCGACAAGGGGTCGGCAAACAGTCCAAAGCACGTGGCCCCCGATCCCGACATCCGCGCCATGAGGCAACCTGCCTGCGCTGTCAGCGCCGCCTTCACCCGCCCGATGACGGGTTCCAGCGTCACGGCGGGCGGTTCCAGATCGTTCCGCTGCATGGTCAGGAAAGCCGCCAGTTCGGCGGGCGTCCTTAGGCGTGGCAGGTCGCGCGGCAGGGGGGCGTTGTCGGCCCGCGCCAATGCGCGAAAGATCGCGGGGGTGGACACGGCCACGCCCGGATTGGCCAGCACCAGCCATGCCTCGGGCAGCGGGGGCAGGGGGGCCAGCCCCTCGCCTATCCCGGTCATCCGCACGGGGCGGCCCGCCAGACAGACGGGCACATCCGCCCCAAGGGCCAGCACGGCAGCCGCATCCGGCAGGGGTCTCCCTGAAAGCCGCGCCAGCAGGCGCAGGGTGGCCGCCGCATCCGCCGACCCGCCACCGATGCCTGATGACACGGGCAAGTGCTTTTCCAGCACGATCCGCGCGGAAACCCCGATCGCACGGGCGGCCCGCAGGACGAGGTTGTCGCCCTCGCCCGACAGTCCCGCCGCCATCGGCCCCTCCACCGTCAGGGACGGGGGACCCTCCAGCGTCGCGCTGACCCGATCCCCCACCCCGGCAAAGACCACCAGCGAATCAAGCAGGTGATACCCGTCCGCCCGCCGTCCCGTGACATGCAGGCAGAGGTTGATCTTGGCAGGCGCGAAGTCAGTTGCTGCCATTCGCCACTTCGGTCAGGGGTTTGGCGCCTTCTTCGGCCAACACGGCATCCAAGCCCACCTCCAGCTTGCGGCGGATGCGGTCGGCGTCTTTTTCCGTCGGATCGAAGGACAGCGCGCGGTGCCATTGGAACCGCGCTTCCAGCTTGCGCCCCACGGCCCAGTAGACATCGCCCAGATGGTCGGTCACCACCGGATCGACAGGCTCCAGCAGCGCCGCGCGCTCCATCGGCTCCACCGCCTCGTCATAGCGGCCCAAGCGGAACAGCGCCCAAGCAAGGCTGTCGATGATATAGCCCGCATCGGGCTGCGCCGCGACGGCGCGTTCGATCATCCCTAACGCCTCGTCCAGATTTTCGCCCCGGTCGACGAAGCTGTAGCCCAGATAGTTCAACACCTGCGGCTGATCGGGGTTCAGGTCCAGCGCGCGGCGGAAATCGGCCTCCGCCTCGGGCCAGTTGCCCGCCCGTTCGTTCGCGATCCCGCGCGAATAATACAGCGTCCAATGCCGCTGCTCCGTCTCGGTGATCCGGTCGATGGCGGCGGTGTAATAGGGGATGGCATCGGCAAAGCGTTCCTCGCGGCGCAGGGCATCGGCCATCGCCGATTGCACCTCCACCAGATGGCCATGGCTGCGCGTCAGCGCCTGCAGCACCTCCAGCGCCGCATCCACCTTGCCTTCCGCGATCAGCGTGTCGGCGCGGCCCACCTCGGCCACGTGATAGGCGGGGTCCTCGGGCGGGATCGTGGCATAGACCTCGCCCGCCAAGGCGTGCTGATCCAGCGCTTCCAGCAGGCCCCCGGCCAGCAGCCGCGCCTCGGTATGATCGGGGCGCAGGTCGCCGGTGACGCGGGCATAGACGAGGGTATAGCCATCCTCCGCCTCGCCGCGCAGGGCGGTGGCAAGGGTGAAGAAGGCCTCGGCGATCCCGTCCTGCGCGTTGCGCACGATGTCGAAGGGGATGGGCTCCCCCGCCGCCAGCCGCGCGCGCAGCGTGTCAAGCTGGGGGTCGGCCTCCGCCCCAAAGGCGCGGTCCAGCAGGGCCAGCGCATCCGGGTTGCGTTCCAACTGGCTCAGAACCTGCGCATGGGCGATGGCCCCGCGCCGCATCAGCGCGATCTGCCCCGCCTCGCGGCCCGACAGGATGTTGTCCGCCCCTTCGAAATCCCCCACCGAAGCCAGCGCCAGCGCCTTGTGATAAAGCCCGAACGCCTCCAGCCCCGGCGACTTGGCCAGCGCGTCAAAGGCTGCCAGTGCATCCGACATCCGCCCGTCGCCCAGCGCGGCCCAAGCCACGACAAGATCATCGACCAGCCGCCCGACCGACCGCCCCGCCTTGGTATCCGCGATCAGCCCGGCATAGTCGCCGCGTTTGGCCTGATCCGCCAGCAGCGCGATATAGGCCGTCTGGCTGCGCCCGCCCTTCTGCACCAATTGACGCGACAACTCGGCGGCCCGTTCCATCTCGCCCAGACTCAGATGCGCGATGACCGCGCCTTCCAGCGTGGCGGGATCGTTCACCCCCGTCGCGATCAGCCGGTCGTACCAGCGCGCGGCCTCGCGGAAATCGTTCTCGGATGCGGCCACGCGCGCGGCAAGGAAGGCTCCGGCCGACCCGTCGACCCGTTCCTGCGCGGCGGCAGGCAAGGCAAGCGCTGCCGTCAGGGCAAGGGCAAGCAGCGCAGGCAGGGGGCGGGTGGGCATCAGGCGGCGCTCCGGCGTCAAGGATCAGGGGAAAGCTAGCGGTGCAGGCCCCTGCTGGCAATCGGGCCGGGGGCTTTTCGCCACCCGGCCCGCCGCGCTACACGCAAATGTCACCGCATCGCTTACATGTTGGGATAGTTCGGCCCGCCCCCGCCCTGCGGCGTGGTCCAGTTGATGTTCTGAGACGGGTCCTTGATGTCGCAAGTCTTGCAATGGACGCAGTTCTGGAAGTTGATCCGGAACTTGGCGTCATTGCCTTCGCCCAGCACCTCATACACCCCCGCCGGGCAATAGCGCTGCGCGGGTTCGGCATATTTCGGCAGGTTGATGGAAATCGGCACCGACGCATCCTTCAGCTTCAGATGCGCGGGCTGCGCCTCATCATGGTTGGTGAAGCTGTAGGCCACGTTCGTCAGCCGGTCGAAGGACAGCACGCCGTCGGGCTTTGGGTAATCGATCGGCTTGTGATCCTTGGCCTGACCCGTCGCCGCCGCATCGGATTTGCCATGCTTCAGCGTGCCAAAGATCGTCATGCCGATGGTATTGGCCCACATGTCGATGCCGCCCCCCATCAGCGACGCCACCAGCCCGTATTTGGACCAGAGCGGTTTGACATTGCGCACCCGCTTCAGGTCCTTGCCGATGGGGCCGTTGCGGACCGCCGTCTCATAGGCCGAAAGCTCGTCGCCCGCGCGGCCTGCCTTGATCGCGGCATGCGCGGCCTCGGCCGCCGCCTTGCCCGACAGCATGGCATTGTGGTTGCCCTTGATGCGCGGCACGTTCACCAGCCCCGCCGAACAGCCCAAAAGCGCCACGCCCGGCGCCACCATCTTGGGGATCGACTGCCAGCCGCCTTCGGAGATCGCCCGCGCGCCATAGGCCACGCGCTTGCCGCCCTTCAACAGCTCCGCCACCATCGGGTGATGCTTGAACCGCTGGAATTCCATATAGGGATACAGATGCGGGTTCTCGTAATTCAGGTGAACGACAAAGCCCACGTAAACCTGGTTGTTCTCCAGATGATAGATGAAGGACCCGCCCCCGGCGTTGGACCCAAGCGGCCAACCCATCGTGTGGGTGACCGTCCCCTCGCGGTGCTTGGCGGGGTCGATCTCCCAGATCTCCTTCATGCCAAGGCCGAATTTCTGCGGGCATTTGCCCTTGGACAGGTCATACTTGGCGATGACCTCCTTCGACAGCGACCCGCGCACGCCTTCCGACAGGAAGACATACTTCCCGTGCAACTCCATCCCCGGCTCATAGCTCGGCCCCGGCTCGCCCGTCTCGGGATCGCGGCCAAACTCGCCCGCGACGACACCCTTCACCCGGTCGCCGTCATAGACCAGCGCCGAGGCGGACATTCCCGGGAAAATCTCCACGCCCAGCCCTTCGGCAATCCCTGCCATCCAGCGGCAGACATTGGCCATCGAGACGATGTAATTGCCGTGGTTGTTCATCAAGGGCGGCATCGGGAAGTTCGGAATCCGCACCTGCCCGGCGGGGCCGAGGATGTAGAAATTGTCCTCTGTCACCTCGGTCTTGATCGGCGCGCCCATGGCCCGCCAGTCGGGCAGCAGCGCATCAAGGCCCGACGGATCAAGGACAGCGCCCGACAGGATATGCGCGCCGACCTCGGACCCCTTCTCCAGCACCACCACCGTCAGATCGGGGTCAAGCTGTTTCAGCCGGATCGCCGCCGACAGGCCCGACGGGCCCGCCCCCACGATCACCACGTCATATTCCATCGACTCACGGACGATGTCGGCCATTCCGCCTGCTCCTTCCCCGCTATCCCTTGCATGCCCGCGCAATAATCTTGCGGGCGGCTCGCAATCCCCTAGCCGATGCTGCGCCAAGGGGTCAATCGGAACGCGGCATCACAATGTCGCTTCGCGGCATGTCGTCGCGTTCCGCGCCCCCGAGACACCCCCAACCCGCCGCCGAATTCCGCATTCCGCCACGGCAGGGCCTTGCAATTGCCGCCTCGGTCGGGTTGGGTGAAGGGGCAATCGCTGGACGGATCGCGCCACTGCCCCGGAAACAGGGCCGTGGCCTTCCTTTTGTTATGTTGGGGCCGATGGAAAAGATTCCGATGACGCGCGCGGGCTTCACTGCGCTGGACGAAGAGCTGAAGGTTCTGAAATCGGTCGAACGTCCCGCCGTGATCCGCGCCATCGCCGAGGCGCGCGAACATGGCGACCTCTCCGAAAACGCGGAATATCACGCCGCGCGCGAAAAGCAGTCCTTCATCGAAGGCCGCATCAAGGAATTGGAGGGGATGCTGTCCCTTGCCGATGTCATCGACCCGTCGAAACTGTCCGGCGCGGTGAAGTTCGGCGCCACGGTGACGATCGTGGACGAAGATACGGACGAAGAACGCACCTATCAGATCGTGGGCGAGGCCGAGGCCGATATCGAACGCGGGCTTTTGAACATCCGCTCGCCCATCGCGCGCGCCCTGATCGGCAAGGACGAGGGCGACAGCGTCGAGGTCAAGACGCCGGGCGGCACGAAAAGCTATGAGATCCTGACCATCCGCTACGTCTGACCGCCAGCGAAGGAGGACCGGAACCGGATGCCGCAAGACCGCGACAGGCCCGAACCGCTCGGGCTGTTCCTGCGCAGCGAGGACAGCCCCCCCTTCGGCCCGACCGAGATCGTCGCCACGCTGCTGGCGCTGGTCTGGGTCGTGGCCGTGATCGCCTATGCGCTGATCTCTCCCGCCACCGATGGTGGCGGCCTTCTGGGCGTGGTGATGACGCTTCTGGTGGTGTTCCTGCCGCTCGCGCTGATCTGGGCGGCGGTGACGACGCTGCGCTCCGTTCGCGTGCTGCGGGCCGAGGCGGCGCGTTTGCAGGCCACGGTGGATGCGATGCGCAACGCCTATCTCCTGTCGCAGCAAACACAGGCCGCGATCAAGCCCGTGGTCGAGCAGAAGCTGGACGAGGTGGCAGGTGTTCTGGCCACCTTCCAGACGCGGCGCGATCCCGGCCTGACCGTCCCCTCCGCCGACCGCAAGGCGGCGCTGGTGCCGCCCGTGCGCGCCACGGCGCAGGACGAACAGCCCGCGCTGGCCCTTGGCACCCCGGCCGAGGACCTGCGCGCGCCCCTGTCCGTATCGGACGTGATCCGCGCGCTCAACTTCCCCGAAAACCCGGATGACCGCGAAGGCTTCCGCGCCCTGCGCGCGGCGCTGGAGGATCGCAACACCGCCAAGCTGATCCGCGCGGCGCAGGACGTGCTGACCCTGCTGTCGCAGGAAGGCATCTACATGGATGACCTGCGCCCCGACCGCGCGCGGCCCGAATTGTGGCGGCGCTTCGCCCAAGGCGAACGCGGCCGCACCATCGCCGCGCTGGGCGGCGTGCGCGACCGGTCGTCCCTTGCCCTCACGGCGGCGCGGATGCGCGAGGACACGGTCTTCCGCGATGCGGCGCATCATTTCCTGCGCAGCTTCGACAAGACGTTTCAGGAATTCGAAAAGGTCGCCTCCGACGCCGATCTGGCCGAAATCGCCGACACCCGCACGGCGCGGGCCTTCATGCTCTTCGGGCGGGTGACGGGCATCTTCGACTGAGCGCGCGCCTCAGCATGCCTGCCATAGCCATGCGCCCTCCGCCGACAGGTGCCGCGTGACCTGCCCCCGGCGCAGGAGGCAATTCAGATGCGCCACCGATTCCACCAGCGCCATGCCATATTCCGCCCTGTCGATCTGCCGCTTGAACAGCGGCAGAAAGCAATCCGCCGCCACCTGCGGCACCGCAAGATGTTCCTGCAGCCGCGACAGCGCGCCTTCGTGATTGTCGATCATCTGGCGCAGACGCAACGGCAGCCCGGTGAAGGGTAGTTTGTGCCCGGGCAGGACCAGATGGTCCTCGCGCGCCAAGGGCTGGAACCGCGCGCAGCTGTCCAGCCATTCGGACAGGGGGTCAGCCTCCGGTTCCGTCGGATAGACGCCGATATTGGCCGAGATGCCGGGCAACAGCTGGTCGCCGCCAAGGATCAGCCCATCATCCACTGACCACAGCGTGGCATGTTCCGGCGCATGGCCATCGCCGCAGCGCACAAGCCAGCGGCGGCCACCGGCGGTGAGGATGTCCCCCTCGCGGATGCGGGTAAAGCCGGGCGGCAGCGGGGCCACCACATCGGCAAAGTTGAAGGGGCGGGTCGTGGCATAGCGCTCCAGCCGATCCGCAGGCACCCCCGCACGGCGCTGAAAGTCCACCGCCTGCGGCAAAGGCAGGGCGTGTTCATCCACCACCAGCATCCGGGCATAAAGCCATGAGGTGCGAGTCGTCACCAATTCCGCCCCGCGCGTCTGGAACCATCCGGCCAGCCCGATATGGTCGGGATGGTAATGGGTCACGATCACGCGCGTGACGGGCTTGCCCGCCAAAGGCCCCGCCAAAAGCCCCTCCCAGATCGCCTTCGCCCGCTTGGACGCAAAGCCGGTATCGACCACCGTCCAGCCATCGCCATCGTCCAGCGCAAAGACATTCACATGGTCCAGCGCCATGGGCAGCGGCAGGCGCAGCCACAGGATGCCGGGTGCAACCTCCACCGCCGCGCCTTCGGCGGGGGGCCTGTCATACGGGTGGCGGATACCTGCGTCAGTCATGGCCACGGCTTATGCCGCCCGCCCTCAGGCGGCAAGGTCCTCCGGCGACAGCGCATAAAGCTGCGCCGCCCCTTCCCGCGCCTCGGCCAGCAGCCCTGCATGGGCGGGCAACAGCCGCCGGATCGCCACCCGCGCCAGCGCCGTACGCGCGCCCCCCGCCGCATGGGCCGCGCGCAGATGTGCATCCGCGCCAAGGACAAGCGCGAAGGCCCGCAGATAGGGCACCGCGCCCGCGAAACGGTCCGTCATCTCCTGCCGCAGCAGCGCCTCGGTCCCTTCGCGCAGCGCCTCGGCCGCGTTCCAGACATCCCCCGCCAGATCGGGCAACGCAACACGGGCCGCTTCGGCGGCCGCCTGCACCTCGTCGATCAGGGCAAAGGCTGCGGCCCCGCCATCGGCCATCTTGCGGGCAGTCAGGTCCATCGCCTGAATCCCGTTTGTGCCCTCATAAATCGTCGTCACCCGCACATCGCGGGCAAATTGCGCCGCCCCCGTCTCTTCGATGAACCCCATGCCGCCATGGACCTGCAGGCCCATCTGCGCCACCTCGTTGCCCGTATCCGTGCCATAGGCCTTGGCAATCGGGGTCAGCAGCGCCGCGCGCGCCTGCCACTCGGGCGCGCCCGTCGCCGCCGCCATATCGATGGCCACCGCACAGGACAGCGCGATGGCCCGGGCCGAAAAGACCTGCGCCCGCATCCCCGCCAGCATCCGGCGCACATCGGCATGATCGGTGATCGGCCCGCGCCCCGTCGGCGTGCGCCCCTGCACCCGCCCCTCGGCATAGGCCAGCGCGTGCTGAAAGGCCGCCTCGGCCACGCCCACGCCCTGCACAGCCACGCCAAGGCGCGCGTTGTTCATCATGGTGAACATGGCCGCCATGCCCTTATGCGCCTCGCCCACCAGCCAGCCGGTTGCACCGTCATATTGCATCACACAGGTTGGCGACCCGTGCAGGCCCATCTTGTGCTCCAGCGACACGACCGACAGGCTGTTCCGCCGACCGGGGTTTCCCTCGGCGTCGGGGATGAACTTCGGCACGAGGAACAGGCTGATCCCCGCCGTTCCCGGCGCGCCATCGGGCAGGCGGGCCAGCACCAGATGGCAGATGTTGGGCAGGAAATCCGCGTCGCCATAGGAGATATAGATTTTCTGCCCCGTGATCGCATAGCGCCCGTCGCCCAGCGGTTCCGCCTTCGTCCGCAGCGCGCCGACATCCGATCCGGCCTGCGGTTCGGTCAGGTTCATCGTCCCGCCCCATTCCCCCGACACAAGCTTCGGCAGATAGACCGCCCGCAGCGCGTCCGATGCGTGATGTTCCAGCGCCTCGATCTGGCCCTGCGTCAGCAGCGGGCCGATCTGCAGCGCCAGACAGGCCCCTGCCATCATCTCATTCACCGCGGTGGCCAGCGTCATGGGCAGGCCCATCCCGCCCGTCTCGGGCCGTGCTGCCATCCCGATCCATCCCCCCGTCGCGATGGCGCGATAGCCTTCGGCAAACCCCGGCGGCATCCGCACGATGCCGTTTTCCAGCCGCGCCGGGGTCTTGTCGCCCACGCGGTTCAGGGGGGCCATCGTGGTTTCGCTCAGCCGCGCCGCCTCGGCCAGAACAGCGCGGGCGGTGTCGGGCGTGGCATCTGCGAAACGGTCGGTCGCCGCCACGCGCCCGTATCCCAGCACCTGCGACAGAAGAAGGTCGTAATCGGCAAGGGGGGCGCGGTAGGGCATCGGTCTTTCCTTCAGGCAGAGGCATCGCCGTCGCAGGCCGCTTGGCATCAGGGCCGAGGCACGCTAGGACGACGGACCTGCAAAGGTTTACAGGCCCGCGCCCCCCACTCAAGCCCAACGCTGCGTCACGCCCTCGTAGGATCGCCCCTCGGTAACGCCTCCCGGTATCGCCCATGACCGAAACCCTGACCCTGCCCCCGACGCCGGACGGCCTAGCCCGCGCCGCTGATCTGCTGCATGCGGGCGGGCTGGTCGCCTTTCCGACCGAAACGGTCTACGGCCTTGGCGGCGATGCGCGGAACGACCGTGCAGTGGCGGCCATCTTTGCCGCAAAGGGGCGGCCCAGCTTCAACCCGCTGATCGTGCATGTGCCCGATCTGGCGGCAGCGCGGGCGGTGGCCGTCTTCGATGATCGGGCCGAGGCGGTGGCGGCGCAGTTCTGGCCCGGCCCCCTGACACTCGTCCTGCCTTTGCGAGAGGAGGCGGGGATATCCCCCCTCGTCACGGCGGGGCTGCCCACCGTGGCGGTGCGGGTGCCCGCCCATCCCGTGGCGCAGGGGCTGCTGCGGGCCTTCGGCGGGCCGCTGGCCGCGCCATCGGCCAATCCGTCGGGCAAGGTGTCGCCCACGCGCGCCGCCCATGTCCTTGCGGGGCTGTCGGGCCGCATCGCGGCCGTGGTCGATGGCGGGGCCTGCGCGGTGGGGGTGGAATCCACCATCCTCGGCCTTGACGGCCCGCCCGCCCTGCTGCGCCCCGGCGGGGTGACGGTAGAGGCACTGGAACAGGCGCTCGGCACCCCCTTGGCCATCGGCGGGTCCGAAACCCGCCCCAACGCGCCGGGGCAATTGGCCAGCCATTACGCGCCGGGGGCGGCGGTGCGGCTGGAGGTCACGCAGCCAGCGGCGGGCGAGGTCTGGGTGGGCTTCGGCCCCTGTCCCGGTGCGGCGCTGTCGCTGTCGGAAAGCGGCGATCTGGTCGAGGCGGCGGCGCGCCTCTTCCACCTCCTGCGCGAGGCGGATGAGGTGGCGGGCGACCGTGGGCGCATCGCCTTCGCCCCGGTGCCCGAAACGGGCCTTGGCCGCGCGATAAATGACCGCCTACGCCGCGCCGCCGCGCCGCGCGGCTGATCTCCACCCTTGCCAGACGGCCCGCGATCCCGTTCCCTGACCGCAACAGGAGGACGGCATGAGCAACGACATCCCCCCCACCGCCTCGGCCCAGCCGCGCGCCAAGGCCGTGCATTCCGACCCCGCGCAATGCGGCACGCTGGAAACCGCGCCCCTGCCCAAGGCCGCCACCCGCCGCAAGGTCGAAGACAAAAGCCCCGCCGAATGGGCCTATGAACGCCTGATCCTCTACATCCAGAATTTCGAGGCCCAACTCGATGCGGATCAAGAGGTGGCGATGGGCTTTGCCGGCGGGCAGGCCGGGGTTCTGGCCATCGAAGGGGTGGGGTTCTTCGACCCCGACCTCGTCACCTTCTACGGCCGTGACGAGGACGGGCTGAAAACCCAGCTCATCCAGCATGTCAGCCAGTTGAACGTCCTGCTGCGCGCCGTCCCGAAGGATCAGCCGGAAGACCCGCCGCGCCGGATCGGGTTCCAGATGATGCGCCAATGGGCAGGAGGCGAGTCCGGCGACGGCTCGGCTTGAACGTCGCAGGGCACAAGGGGTGACAGGCGGGCGTGAATCGGGTATTCGGCGCGGAAAGACGAAGAAAAGGGAACCGACATGGCCGACCATCACGACGAGTTCAAGCCCGGCAGCATGGACATCCGCGCGCAGGAAAAGACCTTCGCGGGCTTCATTGCCTTCACCAAATGGGGCGTGATCATCATCTTCGCGATCCTGATCTTCCTCGCCCTCGTCGGCGCCTAAGGCCAGATCGGCCCCCCATTTCCGCCATTTCAGGACCTGATCATGCTGCGCGCCGCTCTTGCCCTTCTCGCGCTCCTCACGCTTGCGGGCTGCGGGGCGGAACCCGTCTGGGCCCCCGACCACGAGGTCGAGGCGGCGCGCTACGTGCATGACGGCCCGAATACGATCACGCTGTTCACCGTGATCAACAACCGCTCCGACGCCGGGGCGCATAGCGGGCTGATGATCAACGATTCCGAACGGATCATGTTCGATCCGGCCGGGACATGGCAGCATCCGCGCATCCCCGAACGCAACGATGTGCATTTCGGGATCACCCCGCGCATCGTCAACTTCTACATCGACTATCATGCGCGCGAGACGTTCCGCGTGGTGGAACAGAGCGTTGTCGTCTCTCCCGGCGTGGCCGATCTGGTGGCGCGGCGGGTCAAAGCCTATGGCGCGGTGCCCAAGGCGCAATGCGCCCGCTCCGTTTCCGATATCCTGCGCGGCGTTCCGGGCTTCGAATCCATCGGCTCCACCTGGTATCCCAACCGGCTGATGGAGGATTTCGGTCGCCTTCCCGGCGTCACCAGCCGCATCATCTATGACGAGGATGCCGACAAAAACCACGGCGTCCTGCTGGTGCAGGCAGGCGAGAGCCCGATCTAACCCGTCAGCGCCAGAAGCGCGAACAACGTCCCGCCCCCGGCAAGGATCGCCGCCATCGTGCTGCGCGTGGCCACCCCCACCGCCAGCGTGACCAGCGCCGCCGACAGCCGCGCAGGGTCCGTTTCGCCCCCCGTCGCGGCGGGCCACAGAACACCGGGCGCCACCAGCGCGGGCAGCACGGCCACCGCCGTATAGCGCAGGCTGCGTGTCAGCCAGCCGGGCAGGGGCCGCGCCCCAAGCGTCCCCAGAAAGGAAAAGCGGATCGCATAGGTCCCCGCCGCCAGCGCGGGCATCACGATCCAGAAGGTGGATTTGTCGATCATGCCCGCCGCCCCTCCAGCCACCGCTCCAGCCCCGCGCCCGCCGCCATGGCGATGCTCGCCGCGACCAAAAGCCCCGTGCCATAAGGCATCCCCGCCAGCAGCAGCGACAGCAGGATCGACACCCCCGCCGCCACCAGATGCGGCAGGCTGCGCAGCATGGGCGCGACCATGGCAAGGAAGGTGATCGGCAGCGCGAAATCCAGCGCATAGTCGGGCGGGATCGCCCGCCCGATCAGCGCCCCCGCCAGCGACGCCAGAAACCACAGCGGCGCCACCGCCACCACCGCGCCATAGAACACCGCCCGCTTTTCCTGCGCCGTCATCGCGGGGCGGCGGTCGATCTCGGCCATCGTGGTGGCAAAGCTCTGATCCACAAGGAAATAGGCCATCAAGGCGCGCGACCGCAGCGGCAACTCCCCGAAATGCGGGGCCAGCGTCACCGAATACATCACCATCCGCAGGTTGACGGCCAGCGCCGTGGCCAACACCACCAGAACCGGCGCGTTCTCCTGCATCGTCTGCAGCGCCGCGAATTGCGACGCCCCTGCAAAGACCGACACCGAAAACAGCATGGTTTCCGCCACGTTCAGCCCGGCCTCGGTCGCCACCACGCCAAACAGCAGCGCGAAGGGGCCAACGACCACGACCATCGGCAGGGCGGCCAGCAGGCCGCGCAGGAATGCGGTACGGTGGGGGGTCATCGACGAAGGTTCACGGGGCCTCGCGCTTTACCTTGCGCAAGGAAGGGCTTAGGCCTTTCCGCAGTGAAGGGAAAGATCGGGATGCGGATTTTCGGGGCAATCCTTGCAGGCGGGCAGGGCCGCCGCATGGGCGGGGCGGACAAGGCGCTCCTGCCGCTCGCAGGCCGCCCGCTGATCGCCCATGCGCTGGATCGGCTGGAACCGCAGGTGGAACGGCTGGCAATCAGCGCGAATGGCGATCCCGCGCGCCTTGCCCGCTTCGGCCTGCCCGTCCTGCCCGATGGCGACGGCTCGCACGGGCCCCTCTCCGGCCTCCTCGCCGCGCTGGACTGGGCCGCCCCCCTTGGCGCGACCCATCTCGTCACCGCGCCTGTGGATGCGCCCTTCCTGCCGCCCGACCTTGTTCCCCGCCTGCTCTTGGCCGCCGAAGGCCCGGGCGCGGCGCTGGCACGGTCCGGCGGCAATGATCACCCGACCTGCGGCCTCTGGCCAATCACCGCCCGCGAACCGCTCCGCGCCTTCCTCGCCAGCGGCGCAAAGCCCCGCGTCCGCGACTTCGCCGCGACCCTGCAGGCCGCCCGCGCCGATTTCCCCGATGACGGTGCTTTCGCCAACCTCAACACCCCCGAAGACCTCGCCTCCGCCGAATCCCGGCTGAAGGGTGCCGCATGAGGGTCTATGGCGTCATCGGCTGGAAGAATTCGGGCAAGACCAGCCTGATGGAACGTCTGGTGGCCGAGATCACCGCGCGCGGCTTCTCCGTCTCTACCGTCAAGCATGTGCACCATGACGTGGACCTCGACCAGCCGGGCAAGGACACTTACCGCCACCGTCAGGCGGGCGCGCGTGAGGTTGTTCTGGCCTCCAAGGACCGCTTCGCCCTGATGGTGGAACATCGCGGCCCGGAACCCGACCTTGCCGCCGTGCTGGCCCGCCTCGCCCCCGTCGATCTGGTTCTGGTCGAAGGCTACAAGCGCGACAGCCACCGCAAGGTCGAGGTGTGGCGGCGCGAAACGGGGCAACCCCTGATACAGACCGGCGACCCGCTGGTGCGTGCCGTGGCGACGGATGATGCCGACCTCGCGCTGCCTGTTCCGGTGCTGGACCTGAACGACACCGCCGCCGTCGCCGACTTCATCTTGTCCGAAGTGGGACTGGGTGGTCCCGTCCGGTTCGACACCGTCGCCATCGTGGACTGGTCGGCCACCAACGGCCCCTCGCCCGCCAAACCGTCGCCCGATGCGATCTGGATCGGCACCGCCACCGCAACGGGGACAGAGGCACGCTATTTCCGCACGCGGGCCGAAGCAGAGGCGCATCTGTCCGCCCTGATCGATGCGGAACGCGCCGCAGGCCGCCGCCTACTGGTGGGGTTTGATTTCCCGATGGGCTATCCGGCAGGCTTTGCCGCGCGCCTGACGGGGCAGGGCGATCCCCGCGCCCTCTGGCGCTGGCTGGCAGGGCGCATCACGGACGGGGGCAACCGCAACAACCGCTTCGCCGTGGCCGATGACATCAACGCCATAATGGGCGGCGGTCCGTTCTGGGGCCGCCCCTCCGCCCTTGCCCTGCCGCATCTGCCGGAAAAGAAGGCCGTCGATTACGCAGCGCTCGGCCTGCCCGAACGCCGGGCGGTCGAACGGGCGGTGCCGCGCGCCCAGCCGGTGTGGAAACTCTACACCACAGGCTCCGTCGGATCGCAGGCTCTGATGGGCCTGCCCATGATCCACCGCCTGTCACAGCGCGACGGCATTGCCGTCTGGCCCTTCGATCCGCCGGGAACCTCCCCCACGGTGTTGGCCGAAGTCTATCCCTCGCTCCTCGCCCCCCGCGTGTCCCGCGCGGCAGGCATCAAGGATGCGGCACAGGTCACCCTCCTTGCCCGCGCCCTCTGGCGGCTGTCGCAAGACGCCATGCTGGATGCCCTTCTCGCCACGCCCGATATCAACGATATCACCGAAGAAGGCTGGATCCTCGGCGCGGGCCACGACGCCGCGCTTCTCGCAGCAGCGGAGGCCCCATGACCCGCCGCAGCATCCGCATTGAACAGGGCCTGCCCGATGCCCTGCGCGACGAGGCCGCCGTGCTTTACTGGCAGGCCTTCGGCGGCAAGTTGGGGCGGGTACTCGGCCCCGAAGACCTTGCGCTGCGCTTCCTCACCCGCGTCATGCGCGCCGATCACTGCCTGACGGCCATCGATGCCGAAGGCCGCCTTGTCGGCCTCGCGGGGTTCAAGACGCGGCGCGGCAGCTTTGCCGGGGGCAGCGAGGCCGATCTGCGCGCCGTCTACGGCCAGATCGGCGGTCGCTGGCGCGGCCTCCTGCTGCGGCTCTTGGGCAATGAGGTGGACAACCGCCGCTTCCTGCTGGACGGTCTCTGCGTCAGCCGGCGCGCGCGCGGGCAGGGCGTGGGAACCGCGCTTCTCGAGGCGATCGTGGCCGAGGCGCGGGCCCGCGGCTATCCGGCGGTGCGGCTCGACGTGGTCGATACCAATTGGCGGGCCAAGGCGCTCTATGAACGGCGGGGCTTCGTGGTGGACCGCACGGCGGAAATCGGCCCCCTGCGCCTGATCTTCGGATTCAACGCCGCCCATACGATGGTGCGGACCGTCTGAACACAATCACCGCGGCCTTTCGCACCGCAGCGCGCGAAACAGGTGAAATGTTCTAAATTCTATGCATACTTTCGGATGTCTCGTGCCAAACGCTGCGGGGCCAAAGCGGAAAAACCCAGGGAACCAGTGGAATGCTCAACGAATTCAAGACGTTCATCGCCCGCGGCAATGTCGTGGACCTTGCTGTCGGTATCATTATCGGTGCGGCCTTCACGGCCATCGTCAACTCGCTCGTGGGGGATCTGATCAACCCCATCATCGGCCTGATCACGGGCGGGGTCGATTTCTCCAACCTCTTCATCGATCTGTCGGGCGCGGGCCCCGCCTCGCTTGCCGCCGCCCGTGAGGCCGGACAGCCGGTCTTTGCCTACGGCGCCTTCATCACCGCCGTGATCAACTTCGTGATCATCGCTTGGGTGGTGTTCCTGCTGGTCAAGGCGGTGAACAAGCTCAAGGAAGCCACCGCCAAGAAAGAGGCCGCCGAAGCCGCCGCCGCCCCGGCTGGCCCGACCGAACTTGATATCCTGATGGAGATTCGGGACGCCCTGAAGAAGTGACACCTTCACCGCTCGGGCAAAGGGGCCGCGGGGGAAACCCCGCGGCCCTTTCGCATCACAGCGCCAGCGCCTCGGCCCCGCTGATCGACGGCAGGCCCAGCGCGGTGCCCACCGCCGCATAGGTCAGCTTGCCCTTGTGCGTGTTCAGCCCGTTCAGCAGATGCTTGTCCTCGGCGCAGGCGCGCTTCCACCCCTTGTCGGCCAAGGCCAGCATGAAGGGCATCGTCGCATTGCCCAGCGCCAGCGTAGAGGTCCGCGCCACCGCGCCCGGCATGTTTGCCACGCAGTAATGCAGGATGCCGTCCACCTCATAGATCGGGTCCTGATGGGTCGTGGCGCGGCTGGTTTCGAAACACCCGCCCTGATCGATGGCCACATCCACGATGGCCGCACCCGGCTTCATCGTCTTCAACTGCGCCCGCGTCACCAGCTTGGGCGCCGCCGCACCGGGGATCAGCACTGCGCCGATCACCATATCGGCCTCGGCCACCAGCTCCGCCGTCAGGCCCGCGCTGGCATAGCCCGTCTTCACCGTGCCGTGGAAGATATCGTCCAGATAGCGCAGCCGGGGCACCGACCGGTCAAGGATCGTGACATCCGCCCCCATCCCCGCCGCGACCCGCGCCGCATGGGTGCCGACGACACCGCCGCCGATCACCACCACCTTTGCAGGCAGCACGCCGGGCACGCCGCCCAGCAGCACGCCGCGCCCGCCATTCGCCTTCTGCAGCGTCCATGCCCCCACCTGCGGCGCAAGCCGCCCGGCCACCTCGGACATCGGCGCCAATAGAGGCAGGCCGCCCCGGTCATCCGTCACCGTCTCATAGGCAATCGCGGTGACGCCGGATTTCAGCAGGTCATGCGTCTGCTCCGGATCGGGGGCCAGATGCAGGTAGGTGAACAGCACCTGCCCCTCGCGTAGCCGCGCGCGCTCCACCGCTTGCGGCTCCTTCACCTTCACGATCATCTCGGATTTGGTGAAAACCTCCGCCGCATCGGCGGCGATCTTCGCCCCCGCCGCGATGTAATCGGCATCGGCAAAGCCCGCGCCAAGCCCTGCGCCGGTTTCCACCAGCACCTCATGCCCATGCGCCACCGCCTCGCGCGCCGCAATCGGCGTCATGCCGACGCGAAACTCCTGCGGCTTGATCTCTTTCGGACATCCGATCTTCATATGCTCTCTCCCGTGCGGGCCCTCCTCGGCCCGGATGGGAAAAGCTTCTGCCAGATCGGGTGCAATTGCTTTGAATACTGCATGACGCAAGGCGCGCTTTGCGGTAGATTTCACCGCAAATGGCCCCTCTGGCGAAGGTTTCTTCCGCAATGTCCGAACTTGACGCAACCGACCGCCGCATCCTGACCGTGTTGCAGAAGGAAGGCCGCATCACCAATGCAGACCTGTCGGAACGCGTCAATCTCTCGCCCTCCGCCTGCCACCGCCGCACCCAGCGGCTAGAGGAAGAGGGGTTCATCGCGGGCTATGTCGCCCTGCTCGATCCCCGCCGCTTGGGTCGCCCGACAACAGTCTATGTGGAAATCACCCTGCAAGGTCAGGCTGACGAGTTGCTGGATGCCTTCGAACGTGAGGTGGCGCGCATCCCCGACATCCTCGAATGCCACCTGATGGCGGGGCAGGCGGATTACCTGCTGAAAATCCTCGCACAGGACACCGAGGATTTCGCCCGCATTCATCGGCAATATCTCAGCCGCCTGCCGGGTGTGCGGCAGATGCATTCCTCCTTCGCGCTGCGGACCGTGGTGCAGACCACGGCGCTGGCGGTGTAACGCCTAGAGCGGCTTTGGTCGCACAGAGGCTTTGCACTCCAAGGGGCGCCGCTTCGTCGCAGAATAGGCCAAGACCCCGCAAGTTTGACAGGTCCACGCGGTCAGATTGGCGGAACCTTTGGATCGGTCCCGTTTCCATTTGCAGGTCCGTCGATCAGACCGCCGTCGTCCGACACGCGTCACACCGCGCAGCAAGAGCCACAGGAAACCCACACTCACCAACAGGCCGAACAGCGCCAGCCACGGTTCAATCTGATGGTCCGCAATGATCCATTCCACGGCAATGCACCCATCGCGTCTGCCAAGGCGATGCTATCGAAAGTTAAGGACGAGGCAAACCATGCGGCACGCTTCGCTTTGGGTTTTTCGGAAAACGGATAGCGGGCGCTCCGGCCCCGTGATCCCCTCGCCGTGACAGCGCAAAGGAATCCCGTCATGACCACCCACAGAATTGCCATAGCCCTTGTCACCTTCGTCATCTGGGCGGTCATCACGGTATGGGGCGCGCGTCTTCTTCAGGGGGGCGAGGCAGGTCTGGGCGACATGCTCAGCCACGGCCCGGCTTGGCAGATCGTCGCGGCGGCGGCTTTCGTCCTTGCCGTCACGCTCTGGAAGGGATGGGGCAATGAAACCGGCCTGCGCCCGATCCGCCATCCCGGAACGCTGCGACTGGCATGGTTCCCGATGCTCTATATCCTCGCCGGTCTGGCGGCAGCCACAGCCCTTGGCCTGCCGCCTGCGACGGTGATGCTCTGGGTCCTCATCAACACCCTCTTCGTCGGTTTCTCGGAAGAGTTGATGTTCCGCGGCGTCCTGCTGCAGGCCTTCCGGTCGCGCTACAGTATCTGGCCCGCCGTCATCATCACCTCCCTGATGTTCGGGGCGGTGCACAGCCTGAACATCTTCACCACCGGGCAGGTCGCGCAATCGCTGATCCAGTCCTGCGCGGCGGCGCTCAGCGGGCTGATCTTCATGGCGCTCCGCCTGCGCACGGGGTCCATCTGGCCCGGGATGCTGCTGCACGGCTTGTGGGATTTCTCCACCTTCACCTTTGGGGCCGCCGCAGGCGGTGCGGGTGATGCCGCCACCGCCACCCCGCCGGGGATCGGGGCGATGCTCTTCCCGGTCCTGCTCGTGCTGCCCAACGCGATCTATGCGCTCTACCTCTTGCGGAATATCGGGCGCGACAATCGCGACCCGTCCAGTTGACCCTGCCGCCGCGCCCCGCGCCCTCTGTGCGCAGGCGCACGGTTAACCAGTTTTCCCCCTGCCACCCTGCCGAAATTTGTATGTACAGTTTGCTGCACAGAATGCGGCACAAAACAGGGCACAGCCGTTGCGGCGCATCTTCCTGAAATCGCTAGGGAAAAGGCAGGATCATGAAGCACCCGAAATGAAAAACCCCCGGCCTTGCGGACGGGGGTTGATCGGGTGGGGATCGCTCCCCCAGTGTCGCTAACGCCTTAGATGGCGCCTTCACGCTGCGCCTTCTTGCGCGCGAGTTTGCGCGCACGGCGGACCGCTTCGGCTTGCTCGCGCGCTTTCTTGACGGACGGTTTCTCGAAATGCTGCTTGAGCTTCATTTCACGGAAAACGCCTTCGCGCTGGAGCTTTTTCTTCAGAGCACGGAGTGCCTGTTCGACGTTATTGTCGCGGACGCTGACCTGCATGTGGTTGTCACCACCTTCCTAAGTTAGAGTTGCACTACAGTGTGCAGGCGCGCGCCCTATAACAAAGGAAACGCCCCCTGTCCACCAATGCCCGCGAAGGAGACTGTCATGGAAAGCCAGCAAGCCACTGAAAACGCCCACGAGGCCGTGCTTCAGGCCGCGCTGCCACATGTGCCCTTTGACGGCTGGTCGGCACTGACGCTGCGCGCCGCCATCGCCGATTCGGGTGTGGCCGAAGGGCTGGCCCGCGCCCTTTATCCGCGCGGAGGGATCGATCTCGCCGTGGCTTATCACAAGGACGGCGACCGCCGCATGGTGGCCACGCTGGCCGCGACCGATCTGTCGCAGATGCGCTTCCGCGACCGCATCGCCTTCGCCGTCCGCACCCGCCTCGATCAGGTGGAGGACCGCGAACTGGTGCGCCGGGGCACCACGCTTTTCGCCCTGCCACAGCATGCCCCTGAAGGGGCAAAGCTGATCTGGGGCACCTCCGACGCGATCTGGACCGCGCTCGGCGACACGACGCGCGACCTGAACTGGTACTCCAAACGCGCCACGCTGTCGGCGGTCTATGGCTCCACCGTCCTTTACTGGCTCGGGGATGACAGCCTCGGTCATCAGGCGACGTGGGAGTTCCTCGATCGTCGTATCGGTGACGTCATGCAGATCGAAACGCTGAAGGCTAAGCTGCGGGAAAACCCCTTGGGCAAGGCCCTGCTTGCAGGCCCCGCCAAGGTGATGGAGAAATGGCGGATGCCGACGGTCCCCGACGACCTGCCCGGCAAGATGATGGACCGCTTCCGCCAAGGCTAATCACTAGGACAGACGATGGAACTTTCCCACACGATGCGCGCCGTGGAAATCACCGAACCCGGCGGGCCGGAGGTTCTGAAACCCTGCACCCGCCCCGTTCCGGTGCCGGGTCACGGCCAGATCGTCATCCGCGTGGCCTATGCCGGGGTGAACCGCCCCGATGCCCTGCAACGCGCAGGCAGCTATGCGCCCCCCGCCAATGCCTCGCCCCTGCCGGGGCTGGAAGCCTCTGGCACCGTTGTCGAAATAGGCCCCGGTGTCACGCGGTGGAGCATCGGCGACAAGGTCTGCGCCTTGCTGCCCGGCGGTGGCTATGCCGAATATGTCACCACGCCCGAAGCCCATGCCCTGCCCATCCCCGAGGGGCTGTCGCTGAAAGAGGCCGCCTGCCTGCCCGAAACCTGCTTCACCGTTTGGTCCAACGTGGTGATGCGCGGCGGGCTGAAGGCGGGGGAACGCTTCCTCGTCCATGGCGGATCGTCTGGCATCGGCACGACCGCCATCCAGATCGCAAAGGCGCTGGGTGCGCGGGTCTTCACCACCGCAGGCTCTGACGACAAATGCGCCGCCTGCGAAGCCTTGGGTGCGGAAAAGGCGCTGAATTACCGCAACGGCGATTTCGTCGCCATGATGCATGACGAAGGCGGTGCGCACCTGATCCTCGACATGGTCGGGGGCAGCTATCTTCCCCGCAATGTCAAGGCCTTGGCCACCGAAGGGCGCCTGGTGCAGATCGCCTTCCTGCAAGGCCCGAAGGTGGAGTTGAACTTCGCCGAGGTGATGATGCGCCGCCTCACGATCACAGGCTCCACCCTGCGCCCGCAGAGCGACCTCGCCAAGGCCCGCATCGCCGCCGAGGTGGAGGCGCATGTCTGGCCAATGATCGCCGCAGGCAAACTGCGCCCCGTGATGGACAGCGAATTCCCCCTGAACGATGCCGCCGCCGCCCATGCCCGGATGGAAAGCTCCGGCCATGTCGGCAAGATCGTCCTGAAGGTGGAGTGATCAGACCTCGTCCAACGCGGCGTGAAGGATGGGCGGCAACTTCGACGCGGGCATGCCGGTCAGCGTCTTGGGGATGGTTCCGAGAAGGTTCAGTTTTCCAGGCCCTGCCAACGCATCCTGCCGATTCAATTCCGCCCGCACCGCGCCCAGAACCTGCGGTGCTGCCGCGATCAGCACAGGTCGATCTCCGGCCACCTGTTTCAGATGCGTCACCACATGCGCGGCCAGCCTTGCGCCGGCGATCCGGTCCAGATCTGGCATTTCCATCGCCGAACGCTGATCCCCGGTCGATTCATGCACGCGCCCCGGTCTGTCGCTATAGCGGGCCAGCGGTTCCGCCGCGATCCGCTGCACCTCCTGCATGTGGGGCCTGTCCACCGTGCCCGTGTTCTCAAGAATGATGGCGCGTTCCTCGTCCATCACGACCGCCCATGTTCCCTTCGACAGAAGTGCCATGTCCTATCCTTTCAAAGCCAAGCTTGAAGGCCATTAGACACCCGGATCAGCGGTCTCCGCCCTGATCTGCAGCAATGCTCACCGCACTGCCTCCATCCCCACGACACCGCGACAGATCCTGCCCACATCGCCGCCGCAGGGGCGGAGATCGAGGTCTTTGGTCAGGCAGATGCGCACCTCCTGCACCAGACCCTGACGGCAGGTGACCACCACCCCCGCCGGATCAAGCGCGGGGTTGGCCTCCAGAAACGCCTCCTCCACCACATCCGCCTCCAGCCGCAGATCACGCCCGAGTCCCCGGAACACCTCTGGCACCGCGACCCGCGCCTTCGCCTGCCGCGCAAGGTCGTAGAACCCCGCCGCAGGCAAGCCCGAACAGCGCCCGTGCTTCTTCCACTGATAAAAGGCCGCCCCCGCGCCACCGAACAGATCGGCCTGCATGGCGGTCAGGCTGCGAGGCGGGTCCCGCTCCACCGTCCGGCAGAAGCTGGGCCACCCGTCCTCATATTGCGGCCACAGCCCGTGCAGCACGAAATCCACACCGCGCCCCGCATCGCATTGCGGATCGTCGCGCGCATCGCCCTCCAGCGCGCACCAGCTGGCCGACCAAGACAGCGCCATCACGTAATAGTCGAAATCCCCCGCCCGCTCGCCCTCGGCCCGCGCCGTGCCCGCCAGCGCCAGCGCCAGCAGCGCCGCAAAGATCACACGCATTTTCCCTTCCCTCCGCTTGCGAAACTGACTATATCCGCGCCTGAACTTCCCCGAAATCGTGGAATGGCGGCCCCGGCCGCAGCCGATTTCCCGGCCCGAGAGAGATATTGCAAGGAGCGATCCGATGACGAAGCCCCTCATGGCAAAGGCCACTGCCGTCTGGCTTGTGGACAACACCACCCTGTCCTTCAAGCAGATCGCCGATTTCTGCGGGATGCACGAGTTGGAAGTGCAGGGCATCGCCGATGGTGATGTGGCGGCGGGCGTGAAGGGCTTCGATCCTATCGCCAACAACCAGCTTGAACCGATCGAAATCGATCGCGGGCAGGCCGATCCGGCCTACAAGCTGCGCCTGAAGCACAACCTTGCCGCCGTGGGCGAAGAAAAGCGTCGCGGTCCGCGCTACACCCCCTTGTCCAAGCGGCAGGATCGCCCGGCGGCGATCCTTTGGCTGGTGAAGTTCCATCCGGAACTGTCGGATGGCGCTATCGGCAAGCTGGTCGGCACGACCAAGCCCACCATCCAGTCGATCCGTGAACGCACCCACTGGAACATCAACAACATCACGCCGATCGACCCGGTCGCGCTGGGCCTGTGCCGCCAGACGGAGCTTGACACCGCCGTTCAGCAGGCCGCCCGCCGCAAGGCTTCGGAAGGCTCGGTCATGTCGGATGACGAACGGCGCAAGCTGGTGTCGACCGAACAGTCGCTGGGCATGTCCGACGATCCCAAAATGCCCACAGGCATCGAAGGGCTGGCCGCCTTCACCCGCCGGGAAGAGGAAGAGAAGCCCGCCGATTTCTCGGATGCCGAAAGCTTCTTCAACCTGCCGCAGTCGGATGATGACGACGAGGAAGACGAGGACGACACCCGCCGCCGCTGATCGCAGGCGACAGGATAAGGGGGCCGGGGCATTTCCCCGGCCCTTTTCCTTTTGCCAGTATCAGAACGATTTCCGCGCCCGCAGCGCCGCGCCCAGCGTGCCGTCATCAAGGTAATCAAGCTCGCCCCCGATGGGCACGCCTTGCGCCAGAGACGTCACCGTGACCCCGGTCCCGGCCAGCGCGTCGGCGATGTAATGCGCCGTGGTCTGCCCATCTACCGTGGCGTTCAGCGCAAGGATCACCTCGCGCGCGCCCTCATCCGCCACGCGGTCGATCAGCGCGGGAATGCGCAACTCCTCCGGCCCCACGGCATCCAGCGCCGACAGCGTGCCGCCCAGCACGTGATAGCGCCCCTTGAACACCCCCGCCCGCTCCAGCGCCCAGAGGTCCGCCACATCCTCCACCACGCAAATCTCGCCCGTAGCGCGGCGGTCGTCGGCGCAGATGCCGCAAAGATCCGACGTCCCGATATTGCCACAGACCCGGCAATCGCGGGCCGAGGCCGCCACTTGCGCCATCGCCTGCGCCAAAGGGGCCATCAGCGCCCCCCGCCGTTTCAACAGCACCAGCACCGCCCGGCGGGCCGAGCGCGGGCCCAGCCCCGGTAGCCGCGCCATCAGGTCGATCAGCGCCTCGATCTCGCGCGGGGCCTCGCCGTTTGCCATGAACCCCGCCTCAGAAGGGCAGCTTCATGTCGGCAGGCAGACCCAGCGCCTCGGTCATGCGGCGCATCTCTTCGCCCATCCGCTGCTGGCCCTTGACCTGCGCGTCCTTGATGGCAGCGACGATCAGATCCTCCACCACCTCTTTCTCCGAGGCGACAAGGATCGACGGGTCGATGTCCAGCCCCGTCACATCCCCCTTGGCTGTCGCGCGCACCTTCACAAGGCCCGCGCCCGATTCACCTATGACGACGGTCGATGCCATCTGCTCCTGCATCTCGGCCATCTTCGTCTGCATGTCCTGCGCGGCCTTCATCATCTTGGCCATGTCGCCCAGACCGCCCAATCCGCCCAAACCCTTCAGCATCGCGCCTCTCCTTGCATCCTGCAGCCCTGTCCAGTGATAGGGGTTGCCCCCTGCCGCTTCAAGGCTGCCGCCGCCGCGCGGCAAAGCCCCGCACCAGAACCGCCGCTGCGATCAGGATCAGCAGCACCACGGTCGGCCCGATCCCGCCGATACAGCCCTCGGTCATCGCGTGCACCGCCACATCCGCCCGCCGCGCCAGAAACAGAAGCCCCGCCAGCACCAGCAGCGGCAAAGCCGCCAGCACCGCAAGCCAGCGGCGCGGCCAGATCATCGCCAGTGCCACAAAGGCCAACAGGATCAGACCCACGGGCGAGGCCAACACATAGCCCGCCTCGGCCAGCGCGCCGACGGGGCCATCGACCGGGGTCCAGCCGGGGCGGACCTTGTCGCAAACCTCGGCCTGCGCGGGCAGGGGAAGCAGCGGCAAAAGCGCGATCAGCCGTCCTCGAACGGGTCCCATTCATCCTCGACTTCCGGCAGGGCCGCCGCTTCGGCTGCCGCTGCCATCGCCTCTGGCGTGCGGATATCGGCGATCCTTGCGCCCGGAAAGGCCGCCAGCACCGCCTGCACCAGCGGGTTCTGCATCGCCTCTGCCTCGGCCATCCGCCGCGCCGCGTCGCGCGCCTCGGCCAGCGTCGGCGCGCCGCCCTCGTTCACCACCGACACGCCCCAGCGCGCGCCCGTCCACATCTGCAACCGCGCACCCAGTTGCGCGGCAAGATCGGGCGGCGCTTCGGGCGTGGGCTGGAACTCAATCCGGCCAGGGGCATAGCGCACAAGACGCAGCCCCTGCTCCACCTCGTAAAGCAGCTTCATGTCCCGCTTCTCGCGGATCAACTCCACCACCTGATCAAAGCTGACAAAGACCTGCAGCGTCCCTTCCGCCACGGCCAGAGCCTGCCCGCCTTGCATCACCGGGCCGTGCACGGGGCCGCGCGTGGGGACCGATGGCGCCATTCGCATCGCAGGCGCATGCATCACCCGTCCGCCGCCACCGCCACCGCCCGCCGGCGCGCCGCCCGTCGGTCCGGGCGCGGGCGCATCCTGCAACCGCCGGATCAACGTTTCGGGATCGGGCAGATCGGCCACATGCGTCATGCGGATCACCGCCATCTCGGCGGCCATCATCGCATTGGGGGCCATCGCCACCTCTTCCAGCGCCTTCAGCAGCATCTGCCACAGCCGCGTCAGCACCCGCATCGGCAGCCGCCCTGCCATGTCAAGGCCCCGCGCCGCCTCGTCCGGCGGGGTGGTCGGGTCTTCCGCCGCAGCAGGCGTCACCTTCACCACCGAAAGCCAATGCGTGATTTCGGCCAGATCGCGTAGCACCGCCATCGGATCGGCCCCATCGGAATACTGCGCCGCCAGTTCCGCCAGCGCGCCGCCCGCATCCCCCGTCACCACAAGATCGAACAGATCAAGCACCCGCCCGCGATCCGCCAGCCCCAGCATGGCGCGCACCTGATCGGCGGTCACCTCGCCCATCCCGTTGGCGATGGCTTGATCCAGCATCGAGGTCGCGTCCCGCGCCGACCCTTCCGCCGCGCGGGTGATCAGGGCCAGCGCCCCATCGGTGATCTGCGCGCCCTCCGCCGTGGCGATCCGGCGCAGAAGGGCCATCATCACCTCAGGCTCGATCCGCCGCAGATCGAACCGCTGGCAGCGCGACAGGACGGTGACCGGAACCTTGCGGATTTCCGTGGTGGCGAAGATGAATTTCACATGGGCGGGCGGTTCTTCCAGCGTCTTGAGCAGCGCGTTGAACGCGCTGTTCGACAGCATGTGAACCTCGTCGATGATATAGATCTTATAGCGCGCCGAGGCCGCCCGGTAATGCACAGAGTCGATGATCTCACGGATGTCACCCACGCCCGTCCGGCTCGCAGCGTCCATCTCCATCACGTCCACATGCCGACCTTCCGCGATGGCGCGGCAGGGGTCGCATTTCCCGCAAGGATCGGTGGTCGGCCCTCCCGTCCCGTCCGGGCCCACGCAGTTCAACCCCTTGGCGATGATCCGTGCCGTGGTCGTCTTTCCGGTGCCCCGGATGCCCGTCATGATGAAGGCATGCGCGATGCGGTCGGCGGCAAAGGCGTTGCGCAGCGTGCGCACCATCGCCTCCTGCCCCACCAGATCGGCAAAGGTCTCGGGCCGGTATTTCCGGGCCAGAACGCGATAGGCTTTGTCAGAGGTCTCGGTCATGCAGGCTCCTCGGTCGGGGCCAACCTAGTGCCAGCGGCCCCGCGGGGGCAAGACATGGTGTCCCCCTGTGGCATGCGGGCAGGGCATTTCTTCGGGATAACTTCCCGCCGGGGCGTCAGTCCGCCAGCGCCCGGTCCAGATCGGCAATAAGGTCCTCCGCCGCCTCCAGCCCGATGGACAGACGGAACCCGCCCTCGCCCGCGTAATCCCGATAGGCCGCTTCCTGCGCGGGTGACAGGCGATAGGTGCCGCGCATCATCTCTTCGGTGTCCAGCAGCACCACGATGCTGCGCTGATGGCCCAGCGAAAAGGCGTAATGCGCCACCTTCAACCGCGCCGCCATGCGCGCTGCCATCGCGCGCGGATCGGCGGTGCGGAAAAAGATCATCCCGCCCGGAATATCCATCTGCCGGGCGGCAAGGTCGCGCTGGGGATGCGAGGGCAGCCCCGGATGGATCACCCGCGTCACCTTGGGATGGGTCTCCAGAAAAGCCGCCACCCTCCCCGCCGTTTCGGAAATCTGCCGCATCCGCGGGAACAGCGTGTCGATCCCCCGCAGGATCAGCCAAGCGTTCATCGCAGGCATGGCCGCACCCAGATAGACGCCCGACCGCCCGCGCAGCCCCGCGATCACCTCGCGCCGCCCCGCAACGATGCCGCCCAAGGCATCACCATGGCCGTTGATGAACTTGGTCAGCGAATGGATCACCAGATCGACGCCAAGGGACAGCGGCCGCGTGGCCACCGGGGTTGCCAGCGTGCTGTCCACCGACACCAGCGCGCCATGGGCATGGGCGATGCGTGCCACCTCGGCCAGATCGGTCAGCCGCAGGATGGGGTTGGCCGGGCTTTCACAATGCACCAGCCGCGTCTCGGGGCGCAGCGCCGCCTGCAGCGCGCCGGGTTCGGTCAGGTTCACCGGCGTCACCGCGATGCCCAGATCGGGCAGGATCGTCCGCGCCAGTTCCGCCACCCCGGCATAGGTCACGTCCGAAATCACCAGATGGTCGCCCTGTTTCAACAGGCCAAGGAAGACGCCTGCCATCGCCGCCACCCCGGTGGAAAAGGCCAACGCATCCTCGGCCCCCTCTAAAGCGGCCATCCGCGCCTCCAGCGCGCGCACCGTGGGATTCAGCCAGCGCGCATAGGTGAAGGGCTCGCCCGCGATGTCGCCCAGTTCGGCGGCCGAGAAGGCCCCCTCGCCGGGCACGACCAGATGGTTCACGCTCATCGTCACGCCGGGCTGGATCGCCCCCGTCACCGGGTCGATCACCAGCCCGCCATCCAGCGCCAGCGTCTCGGGGCGCAGCCCGTCCATCGGCCCCGAAGGCATGCTGTCTCGATTCGTCATCCCGGGCCTTTCCCGCCAAACCGCCGTCTTCAGTCCGGCATCAGCGATCCCCGGACCTGCCCCTTCTTGGATCAGGCGCAGGGGCGCAACAAGGGACAATCCGTCCGCCGCCGGGCGGTCATCCCCACCTTGCGCTTGCCGCCGTTAGGCCGGACAGTCGCGCAAAGCGTTCCCTCACCCTCGTCCCGGACGGACCGACCGACATGACCAGACCCCGCGCCCGCGACCTCGGCCTGCCCTTCCCCGGCACGCCCGGCCCCTTCAACGCCATCACCGATGTGGCGGGTGTGCAGGTGGGTTTCTGCACCCTGACCGATCCGGCGCGGAAGATGCGCACCGGCGTCACCGCGATCCTGCCCCGGCCGGGAACCGAACCGCGCCCGGTACGGGCGGGCCATTACGCGCTGAACGGCAATGGCGAGATGACGGGAACCCATTGGGTCGATGATGCGGGCTATTTCCTTGGTCCCGTGCTGATCACCAACACCCATGGCGTGGGGGCCGCGCATCTGGGGGCCACGCGCTGGATGATCGACACCTATGCCGACTGGTTCCGCGACCAGCACGCTTGGGCCATGCCCATCGTTGCGGAAACCTATGACGGCCTGCTGAACGACATCAACGCCCTGCATGTGCAGCCCGACCATGCGCTGGCCGCGCTGGCTGCACTGTCGGGCGGGCCGGTGGCCGAAGGGTCCACCGGCGGCGGCAACGGCATGATCGCCTACGAATTCAAGGGCGGCACGGGCACGTCCTCCCGCCGCGTGGCACTGGGCGGGGCCGATTACACGGTCGCCGCCCTCGTGCAGGCCAATCACGGCATCCGCCCGTGGCTGTCCATCCTTGGCCGCCCCGTGGGCCGCCTGATGCCCGAAGGGGCCTTCCGCAGCGCCGAGATGGGGTCGATCATCGTGATCCTCGCCACGGATGCGCCGCTCTCGCCCCTGTCGCTGCGCCAATTGGCCAAGCGGGCGGCGATCGGCATTGGTCGCAACGGCACGCCGGGGGGGAACAGTTCGGGCGACATCTTCCTCGCCTTTTCCACCACCGATGATGGCCCAATGCCGCAGGCGCAGGGCCCTCTGGTACAGCGGACCGAGATCAATCCCGAATGGATCGATCCACTCTATCTTGCCGCCGTGGAGGCGGTGGAGGAATCCGTCATCAACGCCCTTGTCGCGGGCGAGGATGTCCCGCTGGTCAAACCGACGGGCAAGGTTTGCCCCGCGCTCGACACTGCCCGCCTGCGCGCGATCTTCGCGACAGGCTAGCCGCGCGGGCCAAGGATCGCGGCGCTTATCCCCATCAGATAAGCCCAATCGCCCGACATGTCGAACTTGCCTTCCGTCTTGCGGTCGATGGTCAGAAAGGAATGGCCATGCACGCAGGTCCAGAGCATGTAGGCCCGCTCCCGCACCGCGGCATCCTCCATCGGCAGGTCCAGCACCGCCGCCGTCGCCCGCAGCACCACGCCAAAGCAACTGCTGCCTTTCTCCTGCAGCAGGGGGTCGCCCTCATGCCCCTCGGTCAGCCCGAAGACCAGACGAAACACGCCCGGCCCGCCGCGCGCGAAATCCACATAGGCCTGACCGATCGCCGCCACCGACTGGAGCGATCCTGCCGGATGCTGCGCCAGACCCGCCTCCATCGCGTCGCGCAGCCTGTCCATCCCTTCGGCAGCGACGGCGCGCAACAGCTCGGGTCGGTCGCGGAAATGCTTGTAGGGCGCGGCAGAGCTGACCCCGGCCTGCCGCGCGGCCTCGGCCACCGAAAACCCGTCGGGACCATGCGCCTCCACCAGGTCTCGCACGGCGGCGATCAACTGCGCGCGCAGATCGCCATGGTGATAGCTGCTGCGGCGCGAAGGGGTGTCGTCGGACATTGGCTCTTCTCGGAAGGGGCGGCGCGGGGATTAGGGGTCATTCACGGGCGCGATGCAACGGGGGCGATGAAGGGGGGGTTGCCATGTAAGTGACTCTTACATAAGTTAGAGGCACTAACTTTGCAAGAATCATCGCGAGGGCGACATGGCACGCAAACTTGGCAGGCGCAGTTGGGCCCTTCTGGCCTTCGGGGTGATGACGCTGGGCGGTCTGGCTGCGGCAGGGGCCGTCATGGCCCCACGTGAGGCGCCCACCGAAACGGCTGAACGGCCGGCCCAACCGGTGCGCGTAACCCCCGTGGCCTTTGACGCATCCGCCCGCATCGCGCGCCACACCGGCACCATCCGCCCCCGGCAGGAGGTGGCGCTGTCCTTCCGGCTTCCCGGCAAAATCACCGCCCGCGACGTAGAGGTGGGCGACCGCGTCACCGCCGGGCAGGTCATCGCCCGCCTTGATGATGCCGATACCCTGCTGGAACTGGAACTGGCGCAGGCCGAGGCCACCGCCTCTGCCATCGACCTGAACCGCGCCCGCGCCGATGCCGCGCGCGCCGCCACCCTTTTCGCCGACGGCCACATCCCCAAGGCCACGCTCGACCGCGCCACAAGTGGCGAGGCCGAGGCGGCAGCCCGCGCCGACCGTGCCGCCCGCGCCCTCGCACTTGCGCAGAACCGGCTGGACTACACCCAACTCCGGGCCGAGGTGGACGGGATCGTCATTGCCACCCCGGGCGAGGCAGGGCAGGTGGTCGCGGCAGGTCAGCCCATCGTCGCCGTCGCGCTGGATGGCGCGGCGGATGTGGTCTTCCAGCTTCCCGAACAGGACCGCGCTCTGATCGGGCAGGCCACGGCGCGGGCCGAACTCTGGGGTGATGCGGCGGGAAGCTACGCGCTGACGCTGCGCGACATCTCGCCCGATGTCGATCCGGCAGGGCGCACTTATCGGGTGCGCATGGCCATCACCGCGCCCGATGACCGCGCAGCCTTCGGGCGGACGGTGACGATCGACCTGCTCCTGCCCGCCGAAGCCCCCACCGCCACCCTGCCGCTCGCGGCGGTGCTGAACGATGGCAGCGGCGCGGCGGTCTGGCGGGTCGATCCTACGGGCGCGCGGGTGGACCGCATCCCGGTCGAGATCGTCGCCCTCACCGACAGGACCGCGCGTCTGCGCGGCGCGCTGGCCGAAGGCGACCGCGTGGTCAGCCTTGGCGCGCACAAGATCGATTCCGCCCGCCCGGTGCGGGTGGTCGAAACCGCCCCCACGCCGGAAGGCTGATCCCATGCGCAGCCTCAACCTCTCGCTCCTCTCCGTCCGAAATCCGGCGGTCACGCTCTTTGCCATCCTTGTCGCGCTTGCCGCCGGGGCGCTGGCCTATGTCAATCTGGGCCGCGCCGAAGACCCGACCTTCACCATCAAGACCATGGTCGTCACCGCCGTTTGGCCCGGCGCAACGGCAGACCAGATGCAGAACCTCGTCGCCGAACCCATCGAAAAGCGCATTCAGGAACTGCCGCAGCTTGACCATATCCGCACCTTCTCGCGCGCAGGGGCGACGGTGCTGCAAGTCCAGTTGCAGGACACTGTCCGCGATGAGGTGCCCGAGGTCTGGTACCAGATCCGCAAAAAGGTCGGCGATCTGCGCCCCAGCCTGCCGCAAGGCGTGATCGGCCCCTTCTTCAACGATGAATACGGCGATGTCTTTTCCGCCGTCTACATGGTCACCGGCGAAGGTCTGGGCCGGGCAGAGCTGAAGGCCTATGCCGAACGCCTGCGCACGCGCCTTCTCGCGGTCGAAGATGCCGCCAAGGTCGCCCTGATCGGCGAGGTGGAAGAGCGCATCTTCGTCGAAATCAGCCACAGCCGCCTCGCCACCCTTGGCATCCCGCCGCAGGCGATCTTCGACGCGATCGCGCGGCAGAACGCCATGGCCGCCTCGGGCAGCATCCAGACGGCGGCGGATGAGGTGCAGGTCCGCATCACTGGCGATCTGGGCAGCCTCGCCGCCCTGCGCGACCTGCCCATACCCGCCGGGTCCGCGATCCTGCGCCTTGGCGACATCGCGGACCTTCGGCGCGGCTACGAAGACCCGGCCGCCTACCTTGCTTTCTTCAACGGGCAGCCCGCCGTGGGCATCGGTGTCGCCATGGCCGACGGGGCGAATGTGGTGCAACTCGGCAAGCGGTTGGAGGCGGAAGTGGACGCCTTCCGTGCCGACCTGCCCCTTGGGGTGGAGGTGACGCAATCCTCCGATCAGGCCGCCATCGTGGAGGATGCCTTCGGCGAATTCATCACCGCCTTCGTCGAGGCGCTGGTGATCGTGCTGATCGTCTCTTTCGTCACGCTGGGCTGGCGGACGGGGATCGTCGTGGCGCTGTCGGTGCCCGTCGTGCTGGCCGTGGTCTTCGTCGTCATGCAGGCTTGGGGAATGAACTTCGACCGCATCACGCTGGGTGCCCTGATCATTGCGCTGGGCCTTCTGGTCGATGACGCCATCATCGCGGTCGAAATGATGGTGGTGAAGATCGAACAGGGCTACGACCGCATCGCCGCCGCCTCTGCCGCATGGTCCTCCACCGCCTTTCCGATGCTGACCGGAACGCTGGTCACGGCGGCGGGCTTTCTGCCCGTGGGCCTCGCGCAATCCACCAGCGGGGAATATGCGGGCAACATCTTCTGGGTCGTGGGAATCGCGCTGATCGTGTCGTGGTTTGTCGCAGTGATTGTCACGCCCTATCTGGGGCTGAAGCTTCTGCCGCCGCCCAAACCCGGCGCGCATCACGCCGCTTATGACAGCCGCCTGTACCGCTGGCTGCGGGCAGGCGTGACCGCGTCCCTGCGCGCGCGCTGGTGGGTGATCGGCGCGACCATGGCCGCGCTGGTGGCGACGGGCGTCGGCATGGGCTTCGTGCAGCAACAGTTCTTCCCCACCTCCGCCCGGGCCGAGCTTTTCATCGAAACACGCATGCCCGAAGGCACGGCGATCGAGGCCACCGCCCGCGCCGCGCTGGCCGCCGAGGCGCTGGTGAAGGACGACCCCGATGTCCGCTTCGTCTCCACCTATGTCGGGGCGGGCGCGCCGCGCTTCTTCTTCGCGCTCAATCCCGCGCTGCCGAACCCCTCTTTCGCCATGACCGTGATCATGGCCAAGGACAGCGCCGCCCGCGACCGTTTGCGCACCAAGATCGAGGCGGCGATGGCCGCTGGCGCAGTGCCCGAGGCGCGCATCCGTGTTGACCAGATCGTCTTCGGCCCGCCCGTGGGTTTTCCCGTTCAGTTCCGCGTCATCGGCCCCGATCCCGCCGAGGTGCGCCGTATCGCGGACGACGTCCGCGCGGTGATGGTCGCCAATCCCGATGCGATCGAACCGCAATTCGACTGGAACGAACAGTCCAAGACCCTGCATCTGACGCTGGATCAGAACCGCATCCGCGCCCTTGGCCTGAACACGCAGGACGTGTCGAACACGCTGCAGACCCTGCTGTCGGGCGTGAAGGTCACCGAATACCGCGATGGGACCGACCTGATCGACGTCATCGTTCGCGCCCCGCTTGCCGAACGCAGCGATCCCTCGCGTCTTGCAGACCTGACGATCCTGCTGCCATCAGGGGCCGCCGTGCCGCTGTCGCAGGTCGCCGAAATCTCCTACGGGTTCGAAGAGCCGATCCTGTGGCGCCGCAACCGCGACATGGTCCTGACCGTGCGCGCCGACGTTCCGCCATCCGTGCAGGCCCCCACGGTGACGGCGGCGCTTCTGCCCGCCCTGCAGCCGGTGATCGATGCGCTGCCTCCCGGCTATCGCATCGAAACCGGCGGCGCGGTGGAGGAAAGCGCCAAGGCCAATGCCGCGCTGTTTCAGATCTTCCCGCTGATGTTCCTCGTGATGCTGTCGCTTTTGATGCTGCAATTGCGCAGCTTCTCAAAGCTCTTCCTCGTCTTCCTGACGGCGCCCTTGGGGGCCATCGGGGCGGTGGCGGCGCTGCTGTTGTTCAACGCGCCCTTTGGCTTTGTCGCGCTGCTGGGGGTGATCGCGCTGGCGGGGATGATCATGCGCAACACGGTGATCCTCGTGGATCAGATCGATCAGGACCTCGCCGCCGGGGCCGCGCCTTGGGATGCCATCGTCGAAAGCACCGTCCGCCGCGCCCGGCCCGTGGTGCTGACGGCGCTGGCGGCGATCCTGGCGATGATCCCGCTCGCCCGGTCGATCTTCTGGGGGCCGATGGCCATGTCGATCATGGGCGGGCTGATCGTCGCGACGCTTCTCACGCTCTTCTTCCTGCCCGCGCTCTATGCCGCATGGTTCCGCGTTCGGCCTGTTCAGCCCGCCGAACCCAAGGTGGCGGAACCCATCGGTCCCCCCCTCCTTGCCCTCCGGCTGGCGGGGGAGTGACCGCCGCCCGCACGGGCGGGGACATCACGGCAGTTCGATGAACACGTCGCCGCCCTCGACCTTCACCGCGAAGGTCTGCAGGGCCGCGCAGACCGGCGCACGCTTCGCCGCGCCGGTGCGATAGTCGAACTGGCCGTTATGCTTGGGGCATTCGATCAGATGACCCATCACCAGCCCATCGCAAAGATGGACGTTCTCATGCGTGCACAGCCCCGCCGTGGCATAGAACCGCCCCTCGGGCGAGCGGTAGATCGCATAGGTTGCCCCGCCATGGTCAAAGCGGATCAGGTCCTCTTCTTCGATATCGTCGGTGGCGCAGGCGCGAATCCATTGGGGCATCGGCCGGGTCCCTATTCGGCGGGCAGCGCGTTGGGCATCTCGCCCAGCGCCGCACGGTGGAAATCCTCGCGATAGGGTTTCGCGCCAGCGGGCAGGTCGCGCCGCAGGAAGTAGTCCTCATAGGCGAGTTGCCGCCGCAGCGCGGGCCACATCTCGGCAAAAGCCTCCGCGATAGAGCGGTTGGGGGCAGGCAGGTCGTGCTTGATCGCCTCATGCAGCCGCGGCAGGGCGTGGTAGGGGACCATCGGGAACATGTGGTGTTCGACGTGGTAATTCATGTTCCAATAAACAAAGCGGCTGACCGGATTCATATAGACCGTGCGGCTGTTCAGCCGATGGTCGATGACGTTGTCGGCCAGCCCGCCATGCTGCAACACGCCCGTCATCACATGGTGCCAGGCGCCATAGATGCGGGGCAGCCCCACCACCATCAGCGGCAGGATCGACTGCATCCAGATGGCAAGGCAAAGGGTGGCGGCGTAGATGAGGGTGTAGATCAGCGCCACCCGCTGCACCTTGCCCCATTCGGATTGCGGCACGAAGGTCCGCTCTTCCGCCGTCGGTCCCGACAGGGCGTTGCGGATCATCCGGGGGAAGAAATCGATCACCTCGGGGATGCCGAAGAAACTGCCGATCAGCTTGACGAAGGCCGGCGGGCGCATGATGGCAATCTCGGGGTCGCGGCCAACGATATAGGTGTCGGTGTGGTGGCGAGCATGGCTCCACCGCCATGTGGCCGAGTTGCGCATGATCATGAAGGAAGCGATCTCGTAGACCGCGTTGTTCATCCATGCCGTCTTGAAAGCCGTCCCATGCCCGCATTCATGCCAGCGCGAATCCGACGCCGATCCGTAAAGCACGCCATAGGCCAACCAGAACGGCACGCACCACCACGTCCCCCAAAGCGCGATGCCGCCTGCGGCAAAGCCGACCATGCAGCCATAAAGGAGGATCGTATCGCGGATCGCGGGCTGGTCCGACCGTTGCATCAATTCCTTCATCACCTTGCGCGGCACGTCGGTGTGATACCATTCGGCGGCGGCAAGCCCCGTCTCAACGGCGCGCGCGCCATCCGGCCCCAGCAGGCTGTACTCTCGTCTGGCCATGTTCTCCTCCCGTCGCGCGGGCCTGCGCCCTGTTCTTGGTGGCAGACTAGAACAATCGTTCCGAAACGCGAAAGATGGAATGCACGCGTGATCTTGCCGGACACAGGTCTTCCGGCCCGCAATCCACCCGCACCGCCCCAAAGTTTTGCATTCCCTTAACCCTTCCTTCACACGCCCGTGAATTGCGCATGCGACGCTCTGCAGGAAAAAGAAACGGAGCAGGGCAGTGCATTCCATCCAAGCGACGCCGCGGCGTGCGGAACGCCACCGGGCTATCTTCCTGTCGGATCTGCATCTGGGCACCTTGGGCAGCCGGGCCGATCTGATCCTCGAATTCCTCGAGGCGCACACGGGCGACACGATCTATCTGGTCGGTGACATCCTCGACATCTGGCACCCTCTCGTCATCCGCTGGGGTGCCACAGAAACCCGGATCATAGAGCTTCTGCGCCAACGCGCCGCCGAAGGCAGCCGGATCATTTACCTTCTGGGCAACCACGATACCCGCTTCATGGCAGAGGGCGCGGCCTCCCCGCTCGGAACCGAAGGCGACCTGCCGGTCGAACCCAAGCTGACCGATCTCTTCGTCGCGCAGGACGGGCGGCGCTACCTCGTGCTGCATGGCGATGTCTGCGATGCACGCCCGCTGCGCTTTCACCTGCTGACGCGGATCGGATCGCGCATCGACAGCCTGCTTGTGCTGGTCGACGGCCTGTTGCGCCGCCTGCGCATTGCCTTCGGCCCGCATGGGCGTGGGCCGCTGAAACTGCTCCTCTCCACGGTCAACGACCTGCTCTATCGCAGCCGCAGCCATGAGCGCCGACTGGTGGCCCTTGCTGCGGCAGACGGTCTGGATGGCGTGATCTGCGGGCATTTCCACCTTGCCGCCATGCATCACGACCATGGCCTTCTCTATGTGAACTGCGGTGACTGGGTCGACAGCTTCACCGCCGTGGTCGAAACGCAGGATGGCCGCCTGCGCCTGCTCTCCGCTGCACCCCACGGCACGGGCCTGCCCGCACGCGAGATGGGGGCAACGGTGGGAGGCGGCGCATGACCGATCTCCTCCCCGGCCTCTTCGCCCTTGGCTTGACGCTGGCCCATCTGATCACCTGCCTCGCCGTGCTGCGCCGCCGCCGCCCGGTCGCCCCCGCGCGCGACAGATCGGCCTTCGTGACGTTGCTGCGCCCGGTCTGCGGTATCGACCGCTTCGATGCGCGCACGCTGCAATCCTCCTTCCACCTCGACTGGCCGCGCTACGAGGTCGTCTTCTGCGCCGCGCGGGCGGATGATCCGGCCGTCGCGCTCGTCTCCACCCTCATCGCGCGCAACCCCCAGATCCCAGCGCGCCTTCTGATCGGCGAGGATCGCGTGTCCGGCAATCCCAAGCTGAACAATCTGGTCAAAGGCTGGCGCGCTGCCGCCGGGGACCGCATCGTGATGGCCGATGCCAACCTCCTTCTCCCGCCCGACTATCTGGATCGCCTGATGGACGTGGATGGTCCGGATGTGGGTCTGATCAGCTCTCCCCCCATCGGGACAGAGGCGCAGGGCTTCTGGGCCGAGGTGGAAGTCGCCTTCCTGAACGGCAATCAGGCGCGGATGCAACTCTTCGCCGATCAGATGGGGCAGGGTTTCGCGCAGGGCAAAACGCTGATGTGGTCGCGCGCCTTCCTTGACGATCACGGCGGGCTGCGCGCGCTGGGCCGCAACCTTGCCGAGGATGTGGCGGCCACGAAACTCGTGCGCAAGGCGGGGCTGCGCGTGCGCCTGTCGGCCGAACCCTTCGCCCAGCCCATCGGCACGCGGCGGATGTCGGCGGTCTGGGCGCGGCAATTGCGCTGGTCCAAGGTGCGACGCGACGGGTTCCCCCTGCTCTACCTCGCCGAACCCCTGAACGGTGGGGCGCTGCCTGTTGCTGCGGCTGGCCTTGCCACCGGCCCCTTGGGCGCGGCGGCGGTGGCAGCGGTCTTTTACGGGTCCGAACTCCTGCTCTGCCGCGCGATGCGCTGGCCGCTGGGTGCGCTCTCCCTCCCCGCGATGATCCTGCGCGACGCGATGATCCCCTTGATCTGGCTGGCCACATTCCGCAGCCGGGGCATCGTCTGGCGCGGCACGTCAATGGCGCCCGCGCAGGCGGCCCAAAGCGCGGAATAGGCCCCGAATGGACGGCCTGATTGCAGCGCTGGAAAGCTTCGGCCTCTGGGTGGTCTTCGCCCTTGCCGTGATTGAAGGCCCGTTCGTCGTGTTGGCGGCCACGGCGCTGGCAAAGATCGGCATGCTGGATGTGCGCGCGGTCTGGGCCATCGCGATCCTTGCCGATCTCTTCGGGGATGCGCTGCTCTATCTGGTGGGCCGCCATCTGCCCGATTGCCTGCCCGCCCGCCACCGCCCGCGCATCCTGCGCGACAAGGCCGAGACGATGTTCCACAGGTCAGGCGCGCGGCTGATCGTCGTGGCGAAGCTTACTCATTTCGCCGGTCTACCCACGCTGGTCGCGGCGGGCTTCGGTCGCATGCCCTTCGGCCCTTTCATGTTCTGGAACTTCCTCGCCACGGTTCCCAAGGTCTCGGCCATCGTTCTGGTCGGCTGGATCTTCTGGCAGGCGGTGCTGTCCGAGGAGGCGGGGCAGGCGACTGCGCTGCTTTGCGGGCTGGCGGTCGCTCTTGCAGTGATCCTTTTCGGTCTGTGGAAAAGACGATGGGCCTGACGGTCACCTGCCTGATCCCGGCATGGAACGAGGCGGCGCGCCTGCCTGCGGTGCTGGCCGCCGTCGTGGGCCATCCTTGGGTGACCGAGGTCCTCGTGATCGATGACGGCTCCACCGACAACACGGCCGAGGTCGCGCGCCGCCACGGGGCGCGCGTGTTGCGCCTGCTGCCGAACGGGGGAAAATCCGCCGCCGTGGCGGCGGGGCTGGCGCAGGCCACAGGCGAGATCGTCCTTCTGATCGACGCCGATCTCGGCGGGCTGACGGAACGCCACGTGACCGACCTGCTGATGCCGGTCCGCACCGGGCTTGCCGCCGCATCGATCAGCCTGCGCTCCAACGCGCCGCTGCCATGGCGCGTGATCGGGCTGGATTACATCTCGGGCGAACGGGCGATGCTGGCTGGCTCCATCCGGCCCCATCTCGCCGCCATCTCCGGGCTGCGCGGCTTCGGGCTTGAGGTCTTTCTAAACCGCCTCTGGCTGCGGCAGGGCGGGCGCATCGCCATCGTGCCGCTGATGGGCGTCTCCAGCCCCTCGAAAGCGGCCAAGCGTGGCTGGCGGCGCGGCCTCGCCCATGACCTGCGCATGCTGGGTGACATCTTCCGCACCGTGGGCCTTGCAACGGTGATCCACCAGATCCTCGCCCTCCGCGCCGCGCGGGTCCGCTGACCCGGCCGGACCGTGATCTCCTGCCACAGAAACATCGTCAACCCGTCATGCAGCGGCAACGGGCGCGTTACGCAATCGCCTGACGCTGCGCCCGAACCTTCCACGGAGCAGAAGATGACTCACCGTCCCATCCTTGGCGCAGCCCTCGATCACGCCAGCCTTCCCGCCCATCGTGACTGGCTGCTGGAAGCGCCGCGCGATCTGGAACTGCAGGCCTTCGTCGACGCCGAGGTGCTGGATGGCGACTGGTCCGCGCTGGCCGCCGATACGCTGCGCCTTCTAGACGGGCATGAAGGGCGGCTCGGCATCCATGGGCCCTTCTGGGGCTTCACCATCGCCTCCTACGACCCCGAGGTGCGCCGCCTCGTGACGCGGCGCTTCCAGCAGGCGCTTGATGTCTGCGCGGCGGTGAAGGGGACGCATGTCGTCATCCATTCCCCCTTCACGACATGGGCTTACAACCATCGCGGCCTCTATCCCCGCGATGCAGCAAGGATGCTCGACGCGGCGCGCGATACGCTGCAGCCCGTGCTGGACCGGGCCGCCGACATGGGCATCACCTTCATGCTGGAGAATATCGAGGATATCGAACCCGCCGACCGCGCCGCGCTCTGCGCCGCGCTGGATTGGCAGGCGCTGGAACTGTCGGTCGATACGGGCCATGCCCATTACGCCCATGTCTCCACTGGCGCGCCGCCCGTCGATTTCTTCATCCGCGCCGCAGGAGAACGGCTTGGCCATGTTCATCTGCAGGATGCCGACGGCCACGCCGACCGGCATTGGCAGATCGGCCATGGCACCATCCTCTGGCCCTCTGTCTTTACCGCCATCGCGGAAACCGGGGCCAATCCGCGCCTGATCCTTGAGTTGCGCGACAAGGCCGGGGTGATCCCCTCGGCCCGCCACCTTGCCGCGCTGGGGCTGGCACAGTGAGCCTGCTGAAATTCATCGTCCTTTCCGACCTGCATCTCGGCCCGCCGGGGGTGGCGGTGAACGGTCTGGACCCCGGCGCGCGCCTGTCGCAGGCGGTGGCCGTGATCAACCGCGACCATGCCGATGCGGATTTCGTGCTGGTCACGGGCGATCTGGCCGATCAGGGCGAGGCGGCAGCTTATCATCACCTGCGCGACAGGCTGGCCGAGCTTGGCCCGCCCGTGCATCTGACCTTGGGCAATCACGACGACCGGACGGCCTTTCTATCGGTCTTCGGTCCCCGCCACGACGATCCCGAGGGGCGGGTCTCCCGCGCGCTCGATGCCAAGGGCTATCGCATCATCCTGCTCGACACGTCCGAGCCGGGCCTCGTCGGCGGCAGGCTCTGTGCTGGACGCAAGCGCTGGCTCGCCGCTTGTCTGGATGAGGCGCGCGACCGCCCCGTGATCGTGGTCCAGCACCACCATGCCAATCCCCTGTCCCTGCCCGTCGATCAGATCATCCTTGAGGACGGGGAAGACTATCTGGCCCTCCTGTCGCGCCATCCCGATCTGCGCGGCGTCATCGCGGGCCATGTCCATCTGCCCAGCGCGGCCTTCTGGCGTGGCATCCCGATGGTGACGCTGGCTGGATCGCACTACTCCGTATCGCCGCATGTTCCGGGCGTCCCCGGCGGACAGCGACAGCTTGAAGGCCCTGCCCAGATGGCCGTGGTTCTGGCAGGGCCCGATGGGGTCACCATCCATTTTCAGGACCATTCGGAACGGCATCTCACGCTCGCCCCCGGGCTTTTTGCCTGACGGGCGCGTTATTGGAACCTCTGGCCCAGCCTCGGTGCGAACTGGGGCGAGGGAGCTTTTTACACACATTAACATATTGTTTTTGTTATCAAAACTTCAACTTTGCGTTGTCCGTCTGTGATCGAATCTTCCGATAAGGGCTGCGCGCTGCACCCTCTGCAGTTCACCCAAACGGAGACAGGGAAGATGATCCAAAAGCTTTCAACCGCTGCCGTGCTGGCGCTTGCCGCCACGTCCGGTTCGGCCTCGGCCGAGAAGATCAAGTTCGAATACTGGTACGGTCTGACCGGCGATCTCGGCGCCGTCGTGGCCGAAACCTGCAACCGCTTCAACGCGGCGCAGGACCAGTATGAAGCCGTCTGCGTCGGGCAGGACGGCTATGAAAAGGCCGTGCAGAACGCCATCGCCGCTTTCCGCGCGCAAAAGCATCCCACGTTGCTGCAATCCTTCGACGCTGGCACCGCCGACCTGATGCTGTCGGGCGAATTCTATCCCGTCCACAAGCTGATGCAGGACACCGGCGTGACGGTGGATTGGGCCGACTACTTCCCCGGCATCGCCAACTACTACTCCGCCTCCACGGGCGAATTCTTCTCGATGCCGTGGAACTCTTCCACCCCCGTCTACTATTTCAACAAAGCCCATTTCGAAAAGGCCGGGATCACCGAAGCCCCGGTCACTTGGGAAGGGATGGAAGAGGCGTTCAAGGCGCTGAAGGCCTCGGGTCAGGAATGCAGCCTCGCCTACGCGCCCTCGTCCTGGATCGACCTCGAGCAGTTCTCGATGGCCCACAACATCCCCGTCGCCTCGAATGACAACGGCTATACCGGGCTGGACACCGAGCTTCTGTTCAACACCACCCTGCATGTCCAGCACATGGAGAATATCCAGCGCTGGATCACCGAAGGCTATGCTGCGATCCGCACGCAGGCCGCGGGCAAGACCTCACGCGACAGCTTCGTCGAAGGCGAATGCTCGGTCTTCTTCTCGTCCATCGCCGACCACAACACGATCCACAAGATCGCGCCGGAAGGCCTGTCTTGGGACGTGCAGATCATCCCGACCTATGAAGCGGTCGAACGCCACAACACCGTGGTGGGCGGCGCCTCGCTCTGGGTCCTCTCGGGCAAGACCGAAGGCGAATATCAGGCGGCCGCCGCCTATCTCGCCTTCCTCGCCACCAAGGACGAACAGCAGTTCCTGCTGGAAAACACCGGCTACATCCCGGTGACCAAGTCCACCTATGACGCGCTGCTGGCCGAAGGCTTCTACGCCAAAGAGCCCTTCATCAACCGCGACATCGCGATGAAGTCGCTGACTTGGACCGAACCCTCCAACCTGACCAAGGGTCTGCGTCTGGGCGGCATGATCCAGATCCGCGCCGAATGGACCGCCGAGGTGGAGGCCGCGCTGGCTGGCCAGAAGCCGATGAAAGAGGCGCTCGACACCGCCGCCTCGCGCGGCAACGAGATCCTCGCCCGCTTCGCGAAAACCTACGAAGGCAAGTCTTTCCCCTGACATTGCCTTCCCCGGCGCGGCGGTCCCCCTGCCGCCGCGCCACCCTTTTCCCCTCCGACCGGAGCCGCCCATGCGCCGCGCGCATTTCAAGACAAGTTGGATCGTGGCCGCGCTTCTGGCGCCGCAGCTTCTGGTGATCTTCGTCTTCTTCTACTGGCCCTCGGCGCAGGCGCTCTACTGGGCCTTCACGCTGGAACAGCCCTGGGGCGGCGGCAACACATGGGTGGGCTTCGAAAACTTCCGCAACGTGCTCTCTGATCCCTATTACTGGAGTTCGGTGCGCGTCTCGGTCATCTTCGCGCTGGCCACCACCGCGCTTGCCATGGGCATGGCGCTGACGCTGGCCCTCTTCGTCGACCGCCAACTGGCTGGCTATCGCGCCTTCCGCGTCGCGCTGATCTGGCCCTATGCCGTGGCCGCGCCTGCGGTGGGTCTGGCCTTCCAATTCGTCTTCAACCCCGGCGCGGGCATCTTCTCCTACATCAACACGATCTCCCCCGGCCTCTGGGACCCGTCGCGCTATCCGGCACAGGCGGTGCTGGCGATCATCATCGCGGGCGCGTGGAAACAGGTGGCCTACAGCTTCGTCTTCTTCCTTGCAGCGCTGCAATCCATCCCCCGCAGCCTGACCGAGGCCGCCGCGATGGACGGCGCGCGCCCGCTGCGGCGGATGCTCGACCTGCAACTGCCGCTGCTTACGCCCACGATCTTCTTCCTCATCGTCATCAACATCACCGACAGCTTCACCGACAGCTTCGGCATCGTCGATACGCTGACGGGCGGCGGCCCGTTCCGGGCGACCGATCTGATGGTCTACAAGATCTATTCCGACGGCTTCCGAGGCTTCGACTATTCCGGTGCCGCCGCGCAATCCATCATCCTGATGCTCCTCGTCATGGCGCTGACCTTCGTGCAGTTCCGCTATGTCGAACGGCGCGTTCACTACTCCTGAGGGCGCAAGATGATCGAACGCACGCCGATCCTGAACCTCCTGACCCACCTGATCCTGATCTCGGGTCTTGTCATCATCCTGATCCCGATCTGGCTGGCTTTCGTCGCCGCCACCCAGACCCTGCAGGCCGTCAACAGCGCCCCGGTGGAGTTCTGGCCGGGCGACCAGCTTTGGGTGAACCTGCGCGAGGCATGGGCCCTGTCGGATTTCGGGCCGAAATTCATCAATACCCTGATCGTGGCCACGGGCGTGGTTGTGGGCAAGATCACGCTGGCCTGCATCACCGCCTTCGCCATCGTCTTCTTCAACTTCCGTGGCCGCATGGTGATCTTCTGGATGATCTTCATCACCTTGATGCTGCCGCTCGAAGTGCGGATCGTGCCCACCTATGCGGTGGCGGCCAATGCCCTGTCGCCCTTCCAGACCATCCTTGATGCGACCGGGCTCAGCGGTCTGATCGCCACCCTATCGGGGGTCGAGGTCCGCCTCGAATGGAACCTCCTCAATTCCTACACGGGTCTCATCCTTCCGCTTGTCGCCACGGCGACCGGCACCTTCCTTTACCGGCAGTTCTTCCTCACCATCCCCGACGATCTGGTCGAAGCCGCGCGCATGGATGGCGCGGGCCCCCTCCGCTTTCTCTGGGACGTGCTCATCCCGCTCTCGCGCACCAATATCGCGGCGCTGGCCACGATCATGTTCGTCTATGCGTGGAACCAGTATCTGTGGCCGCTCCTCATCATCACCGACCGGGCCAATTACGGCATGGTCGTGGTGCAGCTTTCCGACCTCGTCCCCGACCAGCTGACCACCGGCGGCGGCACGCCGACATGGCACCTCGCGATGGCGGCGACGCTGGTCGTCATGCTGCCCCCCATCGCCGTGGTCATCCTAATGCAGCGCTGGTTCGTGCGCGGCCTGATCAACACCGACAAGTGAGGCGCAAATGGCCGAAATCCGCATCCGCAACCTCGCCAAGACCTATGGCAAGACCACGATCATGCAGGGCATCGACCTGCAGATCGCCCATGGCGAATTCGTCGTGATCCTCGGCCCCTCGGGCTGCGGGAAATCCTCGCTCCTGCGGATGATCGCGGGTCTGGAAGAGATCAGCGAAGGCCTTGTCGAAATCGGCGGCACGGTCGTGAACGCGCTGGAACCGCGCGAACGGGGCTGCGCGATGGTCTTCCAGAACTACGCGCTCTACCCCCACATGACCGTGGCGGAAAACATCGGCTACGCGCTCAAGGTCGCCCGCATCCCCAAAGCCGAACGCATGGCCCGCATTCGCGCCACGGCCGAGTCGGTCGGTCTGGGCGACTTCCTCGACCGCCGCCCCGGGCAGCTGTCGGGTGGTCAGCGGCAGCGCGTCGCCATGGCCCGCGCCATCATCCGCGAACCGAAGGTCTTCCTCTTCGACGAACCCCTGTCCAACCTCGACGCCAAGCTGCGCCTGCAGATGCGGCAAGAGATTCGTAAGATCCACAACCGCATCGGCGCGACCAGCGTCTTCGTCACCCATGACCAGCACGAAGGCATGACGCTCGCCGACCGCCTTGTCGTGATGAACAAGGGCACCATCGAACAGATCGGCACCCCGGCCGAGATCTACGAACGCCCCCGAACGCTCTATGTCGCGGGCTTCATCGGCAGCCCGCCGATGAATGTCCTTCCGGGTCAGGTCTCCACCGCCCGTCGTGGCGTCCTGCTCGAAGATGGAACCCTCCTGCCCATCCTCTCGCAGCTTGATGCGGGGGACGGCGCCATGGTCCATGTCGGCTTCCGGCCTGAACAGGCCGAACTGGTCGAACCCGGGCGCGGGGCCTTCGATGCACGGCTGGAAATGATCGAGGAAATGGGGGCGGCACGGCTTTGCCATCTTCTCTTCGAGGATATCCCCGTCTCTGTCCTGACCGAGGGCCGCCCCGCCCTTGCTCCCGGCGCGCCGGTCGGCATCCGCTTCACGCAAGAGGCGCTGCATCTCTTCGACGCGGTCTCGGGCCACCGGATCGAACTCCGCCGCCTCGACACGCGGCTCGTCGAAATGCAGCCATCTGCCTGACAGCCCGCGCAGGGCTGGCGGCATCCCTCAGGTCGATACGGCTGCGCGGGGCGGAAACGGTATCGACCGATCGCCCTTTGCGCGCGGATAGAGGTCGCCGTCACGATTGTCAGACCGGTCGTCCCACCGGGCCGGATCGGAACGCGGACCCAAAAAATCCTCCACGGCACTGGCACGGGTCAGGGCGGCGGGATTGGCCTTGCCATAATGAACATCATCGCCATACGCATCGGCGGGCCTCTCGTCCTTCACTCCCCAAGACCGGGCAAGACCGGCGGCTTTAGGTCCGCCCTTCGCCATCCCGGTCCTTCCTCGCACAAGACGGAAACCCCGACATGACCCTTCCCTATCAATCCGCCCATGAAGAACTGCATTACCTCGATCGCGCGGGCTGGCTCCGTGCTGCCGTCCTCGGGGCGAATGACGGCATCGTCTCGGTGTCCTCTCTGATCGTCGGTGTGGCGGCAGCCGACCCCAGCCGCACCGCAATCCTGATCGCCGGGGCTGCCGGTCTGGCGGCGGGGGCCATGTCCATGGCGGCGGGTGAATATGTCTCGGTCAGCTCGCAGTCGGATGTCGAACGGGCGGACATCGCCCGCGAAAGGCAGGCCCTGATCGACACCCCCGATGCCGAAGAGCGCGAGCTTGCCTCGATCTACGAATCGCGCGGCCTGACACCGGCGACAGCGGCGCTTGTCGCGCGGGAATTGACTCAGAAGGATGCGCTTGCCGCCCATGTGCGCGATGAACTCGGCCTGTCCGAGGTGCATTCCGCCAACCCGCTGCAGGCGGCGATGGCGTCGGGGCTGACCTTCACGGTGGCAGCGGCCGTGCCGCTTGTCGCGGCGGCACTTGCACCAGAAGGGCAAATCATCCCGGTGGTCGTCATCGCAACGCTGGTCAGCCTTGCCGGACTCGGCGCCTTGGGCGCGCAGGCCGGGGGGGCGCCCAAGCTGCGCGCTACTGCGCGGGTGCTGTTCTGGGGGGCGGCGGCAATGGCGATCACGGCCGGTGTCGGGCGCATGTTCGGGGTTGCGGTCTAGGTCTGCGGCATAGACCGTGCGCGCCCGCCAAAAGCGTGGCGATCACTGCTGCCCGTGGCGCCGCATCGGCCCTGGCGCAGAGATGCGCGAACAGGCGCAGCATGAGGTAAGGCGGTCCCTCCTTTTCGCTACCAAATCGGTACGAATCAGGCGACCTCATCTCTGTAGGCACCAGACCGGATTGACACTGTCCAACCACCGAAATCTTCGGCCATCCGTCCGTAAACATATATTTTCATGACATAATTTTATCGTTAAGCTCCATTGTCGCAGAGAACGCCTATCATTTAGGCAAAAATCAAAGTGATCGGCCACGCGGTCATGGGCCGCCAAAAATTCTCATGCAAGCGGTTGCAGCTTGACTTGAATCAAGGTGACTTAAATGCAATCTACGCAATCTATAGTAGAGCAGGACACCATAGAAGCACGGATTGATAAAGCTCTCGGCATGTCAGGCATGGTGAAAGTGACGGCAGTGCGCCATCTGCTAGGCCAGACCGTTAGGAGCGTGACGTTTTGAATCTGACAACCGGATCGTTCACTTCTCCCGCAGCGCGGGCCCTTCTGGATACGCCTCCCGAAGAGGTCTTCGACAATTTCACCCAGTTGGCGTCGCGGCTCATGCGGGCCCCGGTCTCTCTCGTGTCGCTGATCGATTTCGACGGCGACAGGCAATTCTTCAAAAGCCAGTGCGGCCTGCCGCATCCATGGTCAGAAACCCGGCAAACCCCGCTCAACCAATCCTTCTGCCGTCTGGTCCTCGAACAGAACGCCCATCTGCGCATCACCGACTCCCGCGTCGACAGTCGCGTGGCGGGCAATCCGGTTATCGATCTTCTGGGTGTGGTGGCCTATCTCGGCGTTCCCGTCATCTCTGACACGGGCGAGGTGATCGGGTCCTTCTGCGTCATCGACCATGTCCCGCGGGACTGGACGGAAGAGGAGATCGACACCCTCCGCCGCCTCGGCCGCAGCGTGAATGACCAGCTTCGCCTCCTGTCCACCGCTCAGACGCTCGACTCCGTCCGTCGCGACCTTGCCAGCCAACGCGACCAGCTGGCCAATATCCTCGAAACCGTTCCGGTCGCCGTGCTTTCGGTCAACCGCCACGGCACGATCACGGTCACCAACAACGAATGCCGCAGCATCCTTGGCCTGACCGAGACCGAGATCGCCCAGCGCCGCTTCGATGACGCCCGCTGGCGGATCGAAGCCGTCGATGGCGGCCCGTTCCCGGTCGAAGATCTTCCCGTTGCGCGCGTCCTGCGCGACGGACAGCCCCTGCGCGACCTGCGCCACGCCATCGTCTGGCCCGATGGCCAGCGCCGCATCCTGTCCGTCAACGCCTCGCCCATCCTCGAGTCGGGCACCCCGGTCTCCGTCGTTTGCGCGGTGGAAGACATCACCGAACGCCTTGCCGCCACCCATCGGCTCGAGGAGGCTCGCCAGAAGGCAGAAGAGGTCAGCCGCGCGAAATCCGACTTCCTCGCCAATATGAGCCACGAGATTCGCACCCCGCTGAACGGCGTGCTGGGGATGGCCGAGGTTCTGCAGAGCATGGTCACCACCCCCGAAAAGCAGCGCATGGTTGCGACCATCCGGCAATCGGGCGAAACGCTTCTGGCTGTGCTCAACTCCATCCTCGACATGTCCAAGATCGAGGCGGGCAAACTCACCCTCGACAGCGTGCCGATCCGCATTCCCGACCTCATTTTCGGGGTCGAGGCGCTCTATCGCGTCAAGGCCGAGGAAAAGGGGCTGGACCTCGAAGTGCTCTGCAGTGGCGGCAAGATCCAGACCCGGCTGGGCGATCCCCATCGCCTGACGCAGATCCTCAACAACCTGCTCAGCAACGCGATCAAGTTCACCGATCACGGCGATGTGCGGATGATCGTCTCCTCCAAACCCGACCGCCCCGTCCTGATCGAGGTGTCGGACACCGGCATCGGCATGACCGAAGAACAGGTCGCCCGCGCCTTCGACAGTTTCGAGCAGGCCGAAAGCTCCATCGGGCGCCGGTTCGGCGGCACGGGGCTCGGCCTCTCCATCGTTCGCCAATTGGTGCACCTCATGGGGGGCGAGATTGAACTCTCCAGCCGTCTCGGTGAAGGCACCACCGTCCGCGTGACGCTTCCGCTGCCCACCGTCGAGGTGGATGCCGACCCGCCCGCGCCAGCCCATCAGGTGATCGAAGTGGACATGCTGAAGGGCAGGCGCGTGCTGATCGCGGATGACAATCCGACCAACCTCCTCGTCCTGAACGAAATGCTGGCCCCGACCGGCATCACCATCGTCGGGGCCACCAACGGGGCCGAGGTGGTGGCGGCATGGCAGAAGGCACAGGTCGAAGGCCGCCCCTTCGATCTCTTGCTGGTCGATATCCGAATGCCGGTGAAGGACGGGCTAGAAGCCCTAAAGGACATCCGCGCCGAAGAGACGGCACGCGGTCTGCCCGCCGTTCCCGCCATCGCGGTCACGGCCAATGTGATGCCGCAACAGATCAACGACTACCTCGCGGGCGGTTTCGGCACCTATCTGGCCAAGCCCCTGCTGCGCGCCGATCTGATGGGGGCGATTGCATCGATGCTCCGGGTGCAGGCACCGCACTAGGGTCGGGACCCATCGCTCGTGCTTGCGCGTCGTGCTGCAGGCCCCGCAAAGAGACGGGTCCGTGTGCAAGCTTGTCTGGTCGGATGCGCAGATGACACGCCGGAAACCTCTTTTGCGCAGCGTCACAGCAGCGGGCGGCGGATCGGCGGGTGCTGAATCGGATGCCATGATCCCCCAAAATGCCTGCGGTCCATTCAGAGAGATAGAGCAGCAGCCGAGCATTCGAGTTCGCCGCCCGTCCCATCCTGCGCTGACCCCAGCCGCAAACGGGCATCCGTCCACGCAGTCAGGCTGTGCCGCCGCGCTTTGACGGCAATCGAAATCCTTCACTCGAACAGGTCGATTTCCTCGTTGATCTCGTCGATGACGCCCAAACGCTGGCGGGCGGGCTCCCCGGCTTGGCCGATGAAGGCCACCGCCAGAAGGCGGACCAGGCTGGTCAGTGTCGTATGTGTCGGCAAAGCCCCGTAGGTCGCCACATGGCTTCCGATCGCCAGCCGGGAAAATCGCTGCGCGCGGGCAAGGTAGCGATGGTCGGTCAGCGTGATCACGTTCATGCGCGAGGTGCGGGCATATGCCGTCAGCGCCGACTGGAACTTCGGCCGCGGATCAAGCGTCAGCAGCAGCAGCACGTCGCGCGGTCCCGTCATGGCAAGGTCTTCGGCCCATGCCCCCGGACTGGCTGCGAGAAGATGCACGTCGGGGCGGAGTCTGGCAAAGGTCAGCCGTGCAAGACGGGCAAGCCCTTCCTCGGCACCAAAGCCCATGCACCAGACGCGCGGCGCATCAAGGATAAGGCGCGCGGCCTCCGTCAGCAGGTCGGGGCGCATCTCTTCAAAGGTGCGGGTCAGGTTCAGAAGCTCCAGTTCCAGATGATCGGCAAGCGACCGTCCCAGTGCCCCGTGATCCTGCGCCTGCTGCAAATAGGCATAGGGCTGCGTGCGATTGCGTTCCTCGCGTGCCTGCGTGCGCGCTTCGTCAAAATCCGTGTAGCCCAGGTTCCGGAAAAACCGCGCCGTCGTGGCCTTTGACACCCCGGCCAGCGCCGACAGTTCGGTCGCACTATGCGTTTCTATCAGTGCCTGATTCTCAAGCAGCAGCACGGCCAGATTCTGCTCGGACTTCGTAAGTCGAGAAATCCGTTCCTGAATTCTGAGTGTTAGCCGTGTCGCCATGTGCCCGTTTGCTGCGCATCAGCGCGCTTGCTTTTGTGAAACTGGCGTTTCAATGTGATGAAACAATGAAACGACACGGGTCGATCATGTCCAAATCCAAGATCATCCGCCAGCAGATTTGGTCGAAACTGCATCATGTGGCCAAGCCGGACACGCGCTTTCACCTGAACTTCGCCGAGGTGATCCCCGATTTCGAAGGGTCCGAGGTCGCAACCGACCATCTGGTGGACCTGCCCGCCTATCAGCAGACCACCTTCGCCTTCATCACGCCGGACAACTGCCTCGTGGACCTGCGCCGCCGGATGATCGCGGCTGGAAAGCCTTTCGTCATGTCCACCTACGGCATCTATCGCGGCTTCCTGTTGATGGAGCCGGGGATGGTGCCCGCAGGGGCGGAACTCTACGCCGCATGGCTGGATGGGATGGAACACTTCGCCCGCCCCATAACGCTCGAAGAAGTGGCGCGCCGCGGTCGCTTCGATTTCATGGTAACAGGGGCATCGGCGGTGTCGGTCGATGGGGTGCGCTTTGGCAAAGGGCACGGGTTCTTCGACCTCGAATGGGGGATGTTCACCGATCTCGGCCTCGTGGACGAGACGACGCCAGTCGTCGCCGTGGTGCATGACTGCCAGATGGTTCAGGAAAAGCTGACCCCGTCCGAAACGGACATCCTCGTCGACTGGATCGCCACGCCGTCGGGTCTGCATCAGGTGGAACGCCGGGCCAAGCGGCCTTCGGGCGTGAAATGGAACCTGCTCGATCCGCAGCAGATCGCCGATACGCCGCCGCTGCAGGAACTGCAGCGCATCCAAGGAATTGCCTGACCCTCCCTCCTCATCCCCAAACAACAGGACCGCTGCCATGAGAGTATCACTGTCCCGCCGATCCTTCCTATCCACGGCCGCTGCGGCGTCGGCCTTGCCGCTCCTGCCGCGCACGGCCCGCGCCGCGACCCCTTTCGCCATGCAGGCGGCATGGATCAACGACGCCGAATTCGCGGGCTACTTTCTGGCCATGGATCAGGGCTATTACACGGCCGAGGGGCTGGACCTCACCTATCTGCCGGGCGGTCCGGACGTCATCCCGGAAAGCACCATCGTCGCAGGCCGGGCCGACCTTGCCCTGACCACCCCCGACACCACGATCAAGGCGATCACGGATCAGGGCGCAAAGTTCAAGATCATCGGGGCGCAGTATCAGAAAAACCCCATCGGGATCGTCAGCCTGAAGAAGAACCCGATCACCAGCCCCGCCGAGATGGTCGGAAAGACCATCGCCGTGCCACCCGTCAACACGATCAGCGTCGAAGCCGTGCTGGCCGCCAACGGGATCGACCGTGCCAGCGTGAACATCGTCCCCTACGCCTATGACCCGACCCCGCTGATCAAGGGCGAAATCGATGCCAGCCTCGATTTCACGACGAACGTCCCCTACACGATCGCGCAGGCGGGTGAAGAAGCGACCTCTTTCCTGCTCTATGATTTCGGCTACACGATCTACAACGACACCGTGGTCGTGACCGAAGACGTCCTCGCCGCCAAGCGCAAGGAACTGGTCGCTTGGCTGCGCGCCAGCCGCAAAGGCTGGGACGAGAACTTCATCGATCCCGCCGCTTGGCCGCCGAAATGGGCTGAAACGCATTTTGCCGGCACCGGCCGCACGATCGAGAACGAGATTTTCTTCAACACGGCGCAGATGCCGCTGATGGTGGCCGAAGGCGGCTTCTTCTCGATGACCGAAGACGGGATCGCGGCAAACATCGAGGCTTTGTCGAAAGTGGGCATCATGGCCACGCGCGACATGTTCGACACCACGCTTCTGGAAGAGATCTGATGACGGCACCCGCAGGGATCGTGCTCTCCGGCCTGACCAAGACCTTTCACGGTCGCGGCAAGTCGGTCACGGCCCTGCAGGATGTCTCCCTGACCTGCCCGCCCGGCAGTTTCACCGCACTGATCGGGCCGTCGGGCTGTGGCAAGTCCACCGTCCTTCGCGCATCACTGGGACTGGAGCCGCTGGACGCCGGCAAGGTCGAAATCGGCGGGCAGGCACCGGAACGGGCAACGGCGGCAGGCATCACCGGCGTTGCCTTTCAGGATGCGGGGCTGCTGCCTTGGCGGTCAGTCACGCGCAACATCGCGCTGCCATTGGAAGTGCTGGGCCGCGATGTCGGCCCGGCCGCCGGGCGTATCCGCGACCTGATCGCGCTCGTGGGCCTCACGGGCTATGGCGACGCGCTGCCGGGAGAGTTGTCGGGTGGCATGCGCCAGCGCGTCGCCATCGCGCGCGCTCTGGTCAGCGAACCCCGGGTGCTGTTTCTGGACGAACCCTTCGGCGCGCTGGATCAAATCCTGCGGCGGCAGATGAACATCGAACTGCAACGCATCTGGGCCGAGACCGGCGTGACCACGCTTCTCGTGACGCACGGGATCGACGAGGCCGTCTTCCTTGCCGACCGTGTGGCCGTGATGCAGGCCGAACCGGGCCGGATCGTCGACGTGGTCGACATCGACCTGCCGCGCCCCCGCGAGACGGCGCTGTTCTCCGCCCCGCATTTTCACGAACTCTGCGACCGGATCGCCGAGGTCCTGCATGGCGCTTGACCTGCGCAGGTGGCTGCCACCGGTCCTGCTGCCCCCGGTCCTGCTGCTCGCGGCATGGGAGGTCGTGGGTCGCTTCGACCTTGTCGCGTCCGGGGCGCTTCCGGCCCTTTCGGAAATCCTTATCCGCCTGTGGGTAGACCGCGCCGACTATCCCGCACATGTGACCGCCACGCTCCTCGCCTCGGGTGCGGGCTTCGTGATCGGCAACCTGCTGGCGGTGCTTGCCGGGCTTGTCTTCGTGATGTCCCCCGTGGCGGAACGGCTGTCGCGCGGCGTGAATATCGCGCTCTTCGCCCTGCCTCCGATCGCCATCGCCCCGATCCTCACCCTCACGCTCGACGGGATGACGCCGCGCATCGTGCTGGCCGCGCTGGGGGTCTATTTCGTCACCATGCAGGCGACGGTAACCGGCCTGACCCAGTATGACACGCGCGCCGCCGATGTTGTCCGCGCCTATGGCGGCGGGCGGGGGGCGGTTCTGCGGTTGGTCCGTCTGCGCGGGGCCGTGCCGGCCATCCTGTCCGGGTTCCGCGTCGCAGCCCCGAACGCCGTCCTTGGCGCGATCCTCGCCGAATTCGGCGGCGGCGGGCGCTTCGGACTGGGGGCCTATCTCCTCGGCTCACTCGGGCGCGGCGAGCCGGACAGGCTCTGGGGCATCGGATTGGTGGCGACCATCATCGCGGGGCTGTCCTACGCCGTCTTTGCCCTGATCTCGCGCCGGATGCTCGGGGCGTCGATCTCGCTCAGCCTGAACCCGGCAGCGGCGCCGCAGATGCCGATGGGGGCCGCCTCGCCTCTGCTTGGCCTCGGCGCCGTCCTGATGCCCTTCGCCGTCTGGTGGGCGCTGCTGTGGGCCATGCAGGTGCCCGACATGCTGGGAAAGACGCCATGGGCCGTGGTGGACTACCTGTTCCTCGCCGACACCGCCCCTGCCGCCCGGGCAAAGCTCCTTGCCGCCTTGGCAGAGACCCTGCCCATCACGCTGGCGGGCATGGCCGCAGGCCTCGCCTTTGCCTTCGCCTTGGCCGTGGCCGGGCGGCTGACGCCCGCCTTCACCCGCGCCTTCCTTCCCGTAGCGCTTGTGACGCAGACGATGCCGCTGGTGGCGCTGACCCCGCTGCTGGTGCTGCTTCTGGGCCGTGGCACGGCCGTCACCCTCTGGATCACCATATCGGTGACCTTCTTCCCGGCCTATGTCATGATCGCCCAAGGCATCGCCCAAGTCCCCCGCGCGGCGCTGGAACTGCCGCGCGCCTATGGCGCGACGGGGTGGCGTGAACTGCGCCTCGTCACGCTGCCCGCCTCCCTCCCATGGCTTTTCGCCGCCGTAAAACTGACCGCCCCGCGCGCCCTTCTGGGCGTGATGATCGCGGAATGGCTGGCGACGGGGCGGGGTCTCGGCAACCTTCTGAACCAGTCCCGCGGTTATCTCGATTTCGGAATGATCTGGACCGTCGCAGCGGTCAGCGTGATCCTGTCCGTTGCGCTCTACCTCGTGGCGCAGTGGATCGAGAGGACGGTCCTCAGGCGCATGGGCATGATCCGTCAGAATTGATCACGCGGAATGCAGGCAAAGCGCGCCGTCATGGTCCGGCCAAGCCTGCGCCGACAATTGCACAGGGTCGGCCCGCTGCGTCTCGGGTTCCGCCTCTGCGTCGATCATGGCCTCGGCACGGCGACGCTCGCGGATGGATGGACAAGCATCGGTGTTGGTCCAGAAGATATAGACACCTTCGCCTTCCAGCAGGGCACTGGCGGGCGCACTGTCAATACTGAACAAAGCACCGCTCTGTCGCAGCGCATGCACCATAACCCCTTACCCGAAAAGGGTTTCATGCGTCATCAAGGGGATGAAAGGGAAAAGGTGAGAGGCTGGACAACGACCCAAGCGGGGCTCGTTACGGCTGCTTCCTTCCGGACCTGACCGGGTTGGCGAGGCGCTCGCCCGCGCCAACCTCTCGCCGCTGCATATAGGCCTGCGCCCCCGGATTCGCAAGCGTCCTGCCGCGTCGCCTCGGACCTTTGAAGGTTATGGTCTGGCCCGCGCTGGTGGACTAACCTCCCCGGCAAAAGGGGAGGGACGCATATGCCCGGCACAATCCGCATCGACTGGCCCGAACACGGCACGCCCGATCTGCCGCCGCCGCTCAGCCTGTCCGAACTCGCCGCGCGCCTTGCCGCCCTGCGTGCCGCCGCCGCCGCCCGCGGCTATGACGCGCTTGTCATCTACGGCGATCGTGAACATGCCGCCAACCTGCACTGGCTGACGGGCTTCGACCCCCGCTTCGAAGAGGCGGTGCTGGCCGTCACCGCGACTGACGCGCTCCTCCTCGCGGGGAACGAATGCCTGCCCTATACTGAAACCTCGCCCCTCGTCGCCGCAGGCATCATCCGCACCGCGCATTGCGCCTCGCTGTCCCTGCCGTCGCAGCCGCGCGGCACGGCCCGGCTTGCCGATCTGCTGGCCGAGGTGCTGCCCAAGGGCACAATCGGCGCGATCGGCTGGAAATGGTTTGGCGCGGATGAGGTGGACGACCCTGCCACCGCCCTCGACATTCCTGCCTTCCTTGCCGATCCGCTGCGCCGCCACGCGGCCCGGGTGGAAAACGCGACCGATCTGTTGATGCATCCCGCCCATGGCCTGCGCGCTCGGGTGGATGCGGCCGAGATCGCGCGACTGGAATTCGCCAACCACATGGCCGCTGCCGCCCTGCGCCGCATGGTGCAAGGCTTTCGCGACGGCCAGACCGACTTTGCGGCGGTCGAAGCCGCGCGCATCGGCGGCCTTCCCTTGGGCTGCCATGTCACCTTCGCCACCGGGGGCCGCGCCGCGCAGGGCCTCTCTGGCCCGACCGGGCAGCGGCTGACGCTCGGCTCGCCGATCTCCTTCAACATCTGCCACTGGGGCGCGAATATCTGCCGCGCCGGATGGGTGGCGCGCGGGGCCGCCGACCTTCCCGTCACGGCGCAGGACTATCTCGAAAGCTTCGTCCAGCCCTATATGCAGGCCATGTCCGACTGGTGCGCGATGATGCGCCCCGGCGTCCCGGGCGGCGCGGTGTGGGAGATGATCCAGACCCGCCTGCCCCCCGCCACCTTTGGCATCACGCTCAACCCCGGCCATCTGATCGGGCTGGATGAATGGCTCTCCTCCCCGATCATGCCCGGCTCTGACATCCCCCTCGCCTCCGGCATGGCGATGCAGATGGATGTGATCCCGGGCCATCCCCTCTATGGCTCCACCCGGATGGAGGACGGCTATGTCATCGCCGATGCCACCCTGCGCGCCACGCTCGCCCGCGACTTCCCCGAAGTCGCTGCCCGCTGCGAGGCCCGCGCAAGGTTCCTGCGCGAGGTGATCGGCATGGACTGCCCCGAAACCCTGCTGCCGCTGGCCGATACCTGCGGGATCATCGCGCCTTGGCTCTTGGACCCGGCGCAGGTGATGGTGGTCTGAGGGGTGTTCACGTCGGGTTAACCAAACCGCCCCGTTCTTCATCCTTCATCAAGAAAGTGAGTCGGATTCGTGGTTAACCACGAAGATTGCCGAATTCTTGCTGCACAGGGCGTGGCCACAGTTTGCTGCACAGAATGCGGCACAAGCGATGACAGCGATCTCGCCAGATTAATGCAGCGTTCGCAAGGGCTTGGCCGTCAGATCACCCCCGCTGCCCGCGCCCCCGCCAGCAAGTCCGCCGCCAAATGCCGCGCGAACCGCCCCTCGGTCGGGGCCACATCCGGCACCTGCACCACCACGCAGCCCGCCCGATGCGCCGCCTCCGCCCCCACGTCACTGTCCTCAAAGACAAGGCAGCGCGCCGGGTCTACCCCCAGCCTCTCAGCCGCCAGCAGATAGGGTTCGGGTGCGGGCTTCGGTTGGCGCACGTCATCAAAGGTGACGACGGTGCGGAAGTGATGCGCGATGCCCGCCAGACCCAGCTTGTGATGCGCCCCCTGCCGCCCGGTCGAGGTGACAAGGCCAAGCGGATGTTCAAGCATTTCAAGCAGTTCCACCGCCCCTGCCTTCAGGTCAAGCCGGGTGTCGAGACCGCCGTCGAAGGCGCGGCGCCATTCGGCATGGAAGGCCGCAAGGTCGATCCCGGGCAGCGCATCGCGGATGATCTCGGCCGCCTGCGGCTCGGCCTTGCCGACAAGGCGGTGCATGAAGGCGGCGTCCACCGCATGACCCATGGCGGCAAAGGCCTGAATCCCGGTGACCAGCGCCACCCGTTCGGTATCCACCAGCGTGCCGTCCAGATCGAAGAAGACCGCGTCAAACATGGGAACCTCCAGCCGTTCCCTGCGGCCTTACCCGATCACAGCCGCAGACGGAAGCGCGCCATCCCCCGCTCGGCTGGCCCAAGGAATTCTGGCGACAGATGGGCGATATCGGCCAGACAATCCAACGCCCCCACCCCCGTCTCCACCACCACCGATGTCCCGCCCATCGGCCGAAAGCGCCAGCCTTCCGCGCCCACGGCCGACACGCTGCCCCCATTTGCAAGGAAATTCATCACCGTGGCGCGTGTCTCCACGCCATCGTCCAGCAGCACGCGATCGGGCTGGCAGGCCGGGAATCCGCCGCTGCCCCCGGCGCGGAAGCTGTTGGTAACAAGGACAAATCTCTCTTCTGCCGCCACCCTTTTGCCGTTTCGCCACAGGGGTCCGATGCGGCGCGATCCACCTTTGGCGGCATCGCCGCTGGGCAGGAAACGCGGCGGGCAGGTCACATCCACCGTGAAGGACAGCCCGTCGATCAAGGTTAGGTCGAAGCCCGGCACATCCTCGCGGATCAGGCGTTGATGGGGCAGTCCGGGGCGGACCTGCGCAAAGAGAATAGCCGCCCGCTCCAGCCAGTCGGCCAATTCCGACCCGGTGATGGCCAGCGCGACCACGGTATCGGGATGCGGGCAGAGATCGACCAGATGCCGCAGCGACAGCGGCCCAGCAGGGATATCGGTGAATTCCGTCGATCCGCCCCGTCCTCCGGTGCGAAAGGGGGCGGTGGTGGAAAGGATCGGCACCCCGTCCAGCGGCCCTCCCTTCAGTCGCCGCCGGACGTGATCGGCCTGCGCCGCAGCGACGGTGCGCAGCGCCAGACTGGACGAGACAAGGTCGAAATAGCTGTGCAGCCGCTGCGTCGTCTGCCCCACCGCCTGCCCCAGCCAGCGCCGCGTCGCCCGATGCGCCCGCGAACAGGCCGCCGTGACACGCGACTGGTCTTCTGTTTCTTGCCGCGGGCGGGCCGCACCTGCCGTCGGAAAGACAGCGACATCCCGGGTCTGCACCTGCCAGCCGACCCCATCGCTTGCGAGGGCAAGGTCGATCTTCCCCAGATGTGACCCGTGAAACCCCGGCATGACCGCCGGTCGCCCATGCAAAAGGGCGCCGTTTCGCGCTGATTGGGCCGGAAAGACCGCATGTTCATGGCCAAGGATGATGGCATCCGCCCCAGACAGACGCGCCAGCGGCTGCGCGGAATGCTCCATCTGCGGCTGCTCCGTCGCCTCGCCCAACCCGGTATGCGCCAGCAGGACGACCACATCCGCGCTCTTGCGGCGCAGGTCCGTGACGGCTTCGGTCGCAGCGGGGATCGGGTCGCTCACCCCGATCCGCCCGCCGATGCGGGCCGATTCCCAGATCGCGGTCTGCGGCGGGGCTATACCGGTAATCCCGATGCGCAGACGGTGCGGGCGGCCCCGATCATCGTGGATTTGGCGCTCGATCAAGATGCCGCTTTGTACGAAGCGCCGCCCGTCAAGGGCATAGAGATTGGCCGACACCATAGGAAAACGCGCCTCGTCCAGCGCACGCTCCAGCACGTCCAAACCGCGGCTAAATTCGTGATTGCCCAAGGTTGCGGCATCATAGCCCAGCGCATTCATCGCGGCGATCATCGGATGGGGTTGGCCTGCCCCTTCCCCCGCCGCCCAATCGCCCAAGGCGCTGCCATGCAGGAAGTCGCCATTGTCCAAAAGCAGCGTGTTGGGACAGCCCGCCCGCGCCGTTGCGATCTTTTCGGCAAGGGCTGCAAGGCCCAGCCCGCTCTGCGGTCGATCACGACGATAGTCCCAGCCGAGCGCATGAGCATGCAGATCGGTCGTCGCAAGCAGTCGCAGGGTGGCATGAACCTCTGACAACCCATAAATCCAGAAAAATCACCACAAACAAGAAAGCGGACAGGTTGTGTGTCAACTTCAGCTTACAACCTTGATGCGTTTGCGTGGCAAGTCAAGGAAAACGGCACGAATCGCCCTATAACGGCCATGAAATGTGGTCATTTGCCTTGTCGGGGCCGCCATGGCATTCAGGCGCGCGTCAGGATCGAAAGGCAGGCCATGCGGAATGCAGAGACGGTAACATTCGGCGGATCGGCGCTGGATCGGGCCGCGCATCTGCGCGGAGAAACCGCGCAACTGGCCGCCTTGCAACAGTCCGGAACGGTGCTTCCTGTCTGGCGCGGCAAGCCGCTGCTGCAGGCAGGCGAGCGCCTTGGCTGGGTGCGGATGGGCAGTCCTGTTCTGGCGCATGCCGGCGAGACGGTTTTTCTCGGTCTGGATGACGGGGAAGCCCGCTTTGCCGCCGATATCTCGGACTGGTCGCCCGAAGCCGGGGCCAAGGCGGTTGAACAGGGTTTCTTCGATCCCTCCGCGCAGCACCATCCGGCCCTGCCTGAGGATCACAGCTTTCTGGAACTGCGCGGTGTGATGACCGCGCTTTCCCCGCGCGATGCCGAACTGGCGGCGACAGCCAAAGCGGTTCTGCACTGGCATCGATCGCATGGTTTTTGCGCAACCTGTGGCGCAGCCTCGCAGCTTGCCATGGCAGGCTGGCAGCGCAGTTGCCCGGCCTGCGGTGCCCATCACTTCCCGCGCACCGACCCGGTTGTCATCATGCTGATCACGCGCGGCAACCGTGTGTTGGTGGGCCGCAACGCCAACTGGCCCGAGGGGATGTTTTCCCTGCTCGCCGGTTTCATCGAACCCGGCGAGACGTTGGAGGCCGCCGTCCGGCGCGAGGTGCTGGAGGAGGCGGGAGTCACCGTCGGAGCCGTGCGCTATCTGGCAAGCCAACCCTGGCCCTTTCCCGCAAGCCTTATGTTCGGCTGCGCTGGTGAGGCCCTGTCCGAGGAGATCCGCATCGACCCGGCAGAGCTGGAAGACGCCTGCTGGATCACCCGGGAAGAGATGGTGCTGGCCGTGGCAGGGCGGCATCCGCGCATCAAGCCCGCCCGACGTGGGGCCATCGCGCATTTCCTGATTGCGAACTGGCTGGCAGACAGGCTTGATTGAACAGGGCAGAACGGGCATCGACGGTTCTCGTCGGGAACCGGCAAGAGACAGTACAAGGTTGGATAAGGCAGGTCAGGACAGGCATGAAGATCAGCGGTCGAACGGATATCGGGGCACCCATCGCTTTCGTCTACGCAGCCTTCACCGATTTCGAAGGATGGGAACGCTCGGCCATGCGTCGCGGGGCAGAGGTGAACCGCACCGACAAGTTGCGCGCGACTGGCCCGGGGATGACATGGCAGGCCCGGTTCGCCTGGCGCGGCAAGGAACGCCAACTGCAGCTGCGCCTCAAGCGTGTGGACCCGGGGCAGGGGCTGACGCTGGATTTCGACGGCCCGTCGGTCGAAGGAACGCTGAATATCGAGCTGGTGCAGCTTGCCGCGCGGCGGACGCGGGTCATGATGCAGGTTGACCTCAAGCCGCGCACCTTGGCCGCCCGGCTGTTCATCCAGTCGATGCGGCTGGCGCGCAAGCGGGTGCAGCGGCGCTTTGAAGGGCGGCTGGCCGAGATTGCCCGCGACATGGAACAGCGCTTCGCCGGTCAGCCGACGCTCTGACAGAGCCATCTCGCCGGCGCGGATCAGCCGCGCTGGCGGTCGGCCGGATAGACGCCGAGGATGTTGAAGGCGGATGTGAAGTAGCGCAGCTCGTCGAAGGCGAGGCGGACGTTGTCATCCTCGGGATGGCCTTCGATATCGGCGTAGAACTCCGTCGCGGTAAAGCTGCCGCCGACCATGTAGCTTTCCAGCTTCGTCATGTTCACGCCATTGGTGGCAAAGCCCCCCAGCGCCTTGTACAGCGCGGCGGGGATGTTGCGGACGCGGAAGGTGAAGGTCGTCATCATCTTGCCGTCGCCGCGGCGTGAACTGTCCGGCATCCGCGACATGACAAGGAAGCGGGTGGTGTTGTTGGCCTGATCCTCGATGTGCCGCGCGACGACATCCAGCCCGTAGATCTCGGCGGCCAGTTCGCTGGCCAGCGCGGCGCGGGTCGGATCGCCCGTTTCGGCCACTTCGCGCGCCGCGCGGGCGTTGTCGCTGCTTACCTTGCCCTTGATGCCGTGGGTCTTCAGGAAGCCCGCACATTGCGGCAGGATCACCACATGGCCATGCGCCTCGGCGATCTGGTCCAGCGTGGCACCCTTCACTCCCAAAAGGTTCACGTGAACGCGGACGAAGGCCTCGTCCACGATATGCAGCCCGGCGCGCGGCAGCAGGCTGTGCACATCCGCCACCCGCCCATAGGTGGAATTTTCGACGGCCAACATTCCCAGATCGACCGCGCCCGAGCGGGTGAGTTCCACCACATCTTCGAAGGTTTGGCAGGGCACGACCTCCATTCCCGGGCGCGCTTGGGTGCACGCTTGGTGGGAATAGGCCCCCGGTTCCCCCTGGAAAGCGATGCGTCCTGTCATGACTTACGGCCCTTGCCTTCGAAAACCCCGTAAAGAGGGGCGATTGGTCGCGCTACTACACCTTGAAACTGGAGGGGGGAAGCGGATACATAGCCGCGCAAACGGAGTGCCAAGGGAACGCGCGACATGTTCGATACGATGACCATAACCAAGGCGACCGGCGCGGTCTGCGGGTCGCTGTTGGTCTATCTCTTTGCTGCTTGGGGAGCGGACTCGCTCTACCATGTTGGCCATTCCGGCCACGGGGATGAAGAGATCGCACAGGCCTACACGATCGATACCGGCGCGGAAGAGGCTGCGGAAGGTGATGCGGAAGCCGCTCCCGACTTCGCGACGGTCTTCGCGGCTGCGGATGCGGCGGCTGGCGAGAAGGTCTTCGCCAAGTGCAAGTCCTGCCACAAGCTGGACGGTGCCGACGGCGTCGGCCCGCACCTGAACGGCATTGTGGGCAAGAACAAAGGCACCTCGGCGGGCTATGCCTATTCGGACGCGCTGGCGGCTCTGACCGCAGAAGTCTGGTCGCCCGAGAACCTCGACGGCTTCCTCGAAAACCCCAAGGGCTACATGCCGGGAACGAAAATGGCCTTTGCCGGCCTGCCCAAGATCGAAGAGCGTGCGAACCTGATCGCCTATCTGGCAACCGTCCAGTAAGCGGCATTCCAGTGCAACGTTTCCGGGCCGTGTCCGTCTTGGGCGCGGCCCCTTTCGTTGAAAGTCGGGCATGGAGATGCCCGCTTGCATCGCGAAACGGCCCTGATGGCCGAAAAGATGGTCCTCGGCCCGAAGACCCGCCACTTTCACGCAAACGCAACTTGTGACTTCCGGCAAAGGCGGTCTAGCTTTCCGTCAAGAAGACGGGCGCGACAGCCGTCCTTGGCAGGGGAGTTCGGGATGATCAGACGCGGTGGCGGTGCGGTTCAGGCAAAGGTGAAAACGCGGGCGGCGCAGGGTGCCGGACGGCTTCACTGGATCGGCGCGGGTTTTCTTGCGCTTGCGCTGGCCGCGTGGGGCGTGTCGGCCAAGGCTCAGGATGATGTGATCGTCAGCCATGCGATCACCACCTTCGGCGATCCGCCCAAGTATCCCGCCGACTTCGCGCATCTGGATTACGTTAACCCCGATGCCCCTAAGGGCGGAGAGATCTCGCAATGGGCCTTTGGCGGGTTCGACAGCCTGAATCCCTATTCCGTGCAGGGCCGCTCTGCCGCGCTGGCCTCTGCCCCTTATGAATCGATCCTCACCGGAACGGCGGATGAGATCGGCACCTCCTACTGCCTGCTCTGCACGACGATGGAGTATCCCGCCGACCGGTCATGGGTCATCTTCAACCTTCGGCCCGAAGTGACCTTTGCCGACGGAACGCCGATGACGGCGGATGACGTGCTGTTTTCCTATCAGACCTTCCTTGCCAAGGGTCTGACCGATTTCCGCACCGTTCTTGCCGAGCAGGTGGAGAAGGCCGAAGTTCTTGGTCCCCATCAGGTGAAGTTCACCTTCAAGCCAGATGTGCCGACTCGCGATCTGCCGTCCGAAGTCGGCGGTCTGCCGATCCTGTCCAAGGCGCATTATGAGGCGAATGGACTGGATCTTGAGAAATCCAGCCTGACCCCGTTCCTCGGCACCGGGCAATACGTGCTGGACGCGGTGGAAGTGGGCAAATCGATCAGCTGGAAGCGCAATCCTGATTATTGGGGGGGGGACCTGCCGATCAATCGCGGGCGCGGCAATTTCGACCTTATCCGCTATGAGTATTACGCCGATTACGATGCGGCCTTCGAAGGGTTCAAGGGCGGCGACTACACATTCCGAAACGAAGCCTCATCCATCACCTGGGCCACGCGCTATGACTTCCCCGCCCTGACGAATGGCTGGGTCAAGAAGGAAGAGGTGCCTTCGGGCGCGAAGGCGAGCGGTCAGGCCTTTATCTTCAATCTGCGGCGCGAAAAGTTCCAAGACCCCCGTGTGCGCGAGGCGCTGGGTCTGATGTTCAACTTCGAATGGTCGAACGCCACGCTCTTCTACGGGCTGTACAACCGCATTGATTCCGTCTGGGAAAACTCTTGGCTGGAACCGGAGGGCCCGTCCTCGCCGGAAGAAGCGGCTCTGCTGCAGCCGTTGGTGGATGAGGGGCTGCTGCCTGCCAGCATCCTGACCGATCCGCCGGTGCCCGCGCCCACCAGCGGTGACCGGCAGCTGGATCGCGCCAACCTGCGCGCCGCTTCGGCCCTGTTGGATGACGCGGGCTGGACTGTGGGCGAAGATGGCATGCGCCGGAATGCGGCGGGTGAGGTGCTGCGGGTGGAGTTCCTGAACGACTCTCCCTCCTTTGACCGGGTCATCATCCCTTATGTCGAGAACCTGAAATCGCTGGGCGTGGATGCTGTGCTGACCGGCATCGACAATGCGCAGATGGAGGCGCGGACCCGTCCGCCGGAATATGACTTCGACATCGTGGTTGGGAACGCCCGGTCCGGCTATATCTCTGGGTCCGAGTTGAAGCAGTTCTATGGGTCTGCCACGGCGGATGTGTCCGCTTTTAACCAAATGGGCCTGAAATCGCCCGCTGTGGACCGGATGATCGATGTCGTGATGGCGGCGCAGTCGATGGACGATCTGACCGTGGCGACCAAGGCGATGGACCGCGTGCTGCGGGCCGAACGCTTCTGGGTGCCGCAGTGGTACAAGGCGACGCATTGGGTGTCCTACATCGACATGTATGACCGCCCCGCCAATCTGCCCCCCTATGCTCTGGGCGAGCTTGATTTCTGGTGGTTCAACGCCGAAAAGGCCGAAGCCCTGCGGGCAGCGGGCGCAATCAGATAACCGGAAGGCACAGCTCCGAATGGGCGCCTATATCCTGCGGCGGCTTTTGCTGATCATCCCGACTCTGGTCGGGATCATGGTCATCAACTTCGCGCTCACGCAATTCGTGCCGGGCGGCCCCATCGAACAGGTGGCGGCGCGGCTGGAGGGCGATGGCGACGCGATGGAAGTCGTGTCGGGTGGCGGCGATGCCGGGGTTGAAACTCAGGGTCAGGATGACGGCTATATCGGCGCGCGCGGCCTGCCGCCCGAATTTCTGGCGCAGTTGGAGGTGCAGTTCGGCTTTGCCCGCATCGTCTGCGCGGAAGGGTTCACTGGCGAGCCGTCGGTCACCGCGCCGGAATGCCAGAAGGAGATGATCCCCGCGACAGAGCGGTTCTTCATCATGATGTGGAACTACATCCGCTTCGACTTCGGCGAAAGCTACTTCCGGTCGATCGAGGTGGTCGATCTGGTGATCGAAAAGATGCCGGTGTCCATCACGCTGGGCCTGTGGTCCACGTTGATCGCCTATCTGATCTCCATCCCCCTTGGCATCCGCAAGGCGGTGCGGGACGGCACGCCCTTCGACACATGGACCAGCGGGGCGATCATCGTGGGCTACGCGATCCCGGGGTTCCTGTTCGCCATCCTGTTGCTGGTGCTGTTCGCGGGCGGGTCTTACTGGAAAATCTTCCCGCTGCGGGGCCTGACCTCCGACAACTGGGAAGAGTTGTCGCTGCTCGGCAAGGCGGGCGACTACCTGTGGCACATCGCGCTGCCGGTGATCGCGTCCACCATTTCCAGCTTTGCCACGCTGACCCTGCTGACCAAGAACAGCTTTCTGGACGAGATCAAGAAGCAATACGTGATGACGGCGCGGGCCAAGGGCCTGACGGAGTCGCGTGTCCTTTACGGCCATGTATTCCGCAACGCGATGCTGATCGTGATCGCGGGCTTTCCGGCGCTGTTCGTCGGGGTGTTCTTCGGCGGTAGCCTGATCATCGAAACGATCTTCTCGCTCGACGGCCTTGGGCAGCTTGGCTTCCGTGCGGCGGTGGAACGGGATTATCCCGTGATCTTCGGCACGCTCTTCTTCTTTGGCCTGATCGGGCTGGTGATGGGGATCATCTCGGACCTTATGTACGTCTGGATCGATCCGCGCATCGATTTCGGCACGCGGAGGACATGATGGCGCTGTCCCCGCTAAACCAGCGCCGCTGGCGCAATTTCACGGCCAACCGGCGGGCCTATTGGTCCCTGTGGATATTCCTTGTCCTCTACGGCATCTCGCTTTTCGCCGAACTGATCGCCAATGATCGGCCGCTGCTGGTCAGCTATCGGGGCGAATTGCATACGCCCTTCATGACCTTCTATCCCGAAACCGCCTTCGGAGGCGATTTCCGGACCGAGGCGAAATACACGGATGTCGAGGTGCAATGCCTGATCAAGTCGGGTGGCAGCCTTGATTGCTGGGATGATCCGGAAGGCGTGATCGCACAGGTGGCGGATGGTACGCGCTTGACTGCGGACGCGGAGTTTGTGGAAGGCTGGATCATCTGGCCGATCATCCCCTACAGCTATAACACGATCAACGATTTGGACGGTCCTGCCCCTTCGGCCCCGGATGAAAACCACTGGCTGGGTACGGATGACACGGCGCGCGACGTGCTGGCGCGTGTGATCTATGGTTTCCGCCTGTCCGTGAGTTTCGCGCTGATCGTGACGCTGATCACATCCGTTGTCGGGGTCGCTGCTGGGGCCGTGCAAGGGTATTTCGGCGGGCTGACCGACCTGATCTTTCAGCGGGTGATCGAGATTTGGGGGGCGACGCCCAGCCTTTACATCATCATCATCGTGGCTGCGATCTTCACCATGGATTTCTGGCTGCTGGTCGGCCTGATGGTTCTGTTCGGCTGGACGGCGCTGGTGGGTGTGGTCCGGGCTGAATTCCTGCGGGCGCGGAACTTCGAATATGTCCGCGCCGCGCGGGCGCTGGGCGTGTCGGACCCTGTGATCATGTTCCGCCACGTCCTGCCCAATGCCATGGTCGCCACGCTGACCATGCTGCCTTTCATCATCACGGGCACCATCGGCAGCCTTGCCACGCTGGATTTCCTTGGCTTCGGCTTGCCGGAAAGCGCGCCCTCGCTCGGTGAACTGACCCAGCAGGCCAAGCAGAATCTGCAGGCGCCCTGGCTGGGGTTCACGGCCTTCTTCACCTTCGCCATCATGCTTAGCCTTTTGGTTTTCGTCTTCGAAGGCGTGCGTGATGCGTTCGACCCCAGAAAGACCTTCAGATGAGTGTGGTGCTGGAGGTCGAGAATCTTTCCATCCGCTTCCGTCAGGATGGGCGGGTGATCGAGGCGGTCAAGGGCGTGAGTTTCACCGTCGGCAAGGGCGAGACGGTCGCTCTGGTGGGGGAAAGCGGGTCTGGCAAGTCGGTCACGGCACTGTCGACCGTATCACTTCTGCCCGACAGTGCGGGGGTGGAGGGGTCCATCCGCTATCTGGGACGCGAGATGGTGGGGGCGTCGGAGGCCGAGTTGCGCCGCGTGCGCGGCAACGACATCAGTTTCATCTTCCAAGAGCCGATGACGAGCCTGAACCCCCTGCACACGATCGAGCGGCAATTGGGCGAAAGCCTTGCCCTGCATCAGGGATTGTCGGGCGATGCCGCGCGGGCGCGGATCGTGGACCTGTTGAACAAGGTGGGCATCGCCGATGCCGAAAGCCGCCTTGGCGCCTATCCGCATCAGCTGTCGGGCGGGCAACGGCAGCGGGTGATGATCGCCATGGCGCTGGCCAACGGGCCAGAGCTTCTGATCGCGGATGAACCGACCACGGCGTTGGACGTGACGATTCAGGCGCAGATCCTCGACCTGCTGGCCGATTTGAAGGCGAAGGAGGGGTTGAGCCTACTGTTCATCACCCACGACCTTGGCATCGTGCGGCGGATCGCGGATCGGGTCTGCGTGATGCAGGGCGGCGAGATCGTGGAACAGGGCCCGGCGAAGGAGATCTTCGCCAATCCGCAGCATCCCTATACGCAGAAACTGCTGGCGGCCGAACCAAAAGGCGTGCCGGAGCCCATCGCCGCCGACGCGCCCGAAGTGGCGCGGACGGAAAACTTGCGCGTCTGGTTCCCCATCCAGCGCGGGCTGCTACGCCGGACAGTGGGCCATGTGAAGGCGGTCAACGATGCCAACCTTTCTGTCCGGGCTGGCGAGACTTTGGGCATCGTGGGCGAAAGCGGATCGGGCAAGACGACGCTCGCACTGGCCGTGCTGCGGCTGACGCCGTCGGAGGGCCGCGTCGTCTTTCTGGGGCGCGAACTGAAGGGCGTCCACGGCGCCGATCTGCGCGCGCTGCGCCGCGATATGCAGGTGGTATTCCAAGACCCGTTCGGCAGTCTTTCGCCGCGCATGACGGCGGAACAGATCATCGCCGAGGGCCTTGGCGTTCACGGGGTGGACCCCGGACGCGACCGCCGCGAGATGGTGGCCGAAATCATGACGGAGGTCGGGCTCGACCCGGCTTGGATGGGCCGCTATCCGCACGAATTCTCGGGTGGGCAACGGCAGCGCATCGCCATCGCGCGGGCGATGATCCTTCGGCCAAAGCTGGTGGTGCTGGATGAGCCCACCTCGGCGCTGGACATGACGGTGCAGGTGCAGATCGTTGATCTTCTTAGGGCGTTGCAGCGGAAATGGGGCTTGGCCTATATCTTCATCAGCCACGATCTGCGGGTGGTGAAGGCGTTGTCGCATAGGGTAATGGTAATGAAATCGGGTGATGTGGTGGAAGCGGGCGAGTGTGCAAGCGTGTTTGACGCACCAAAGAGCGACTATACGCGATCCCTGATGGCTGCGGCCTTCGGGGGGGTCGTGGCGTGAAGATCCTTCTTGTTCACCAGAACTTTCCCGCTCAGTTCCTGTATCTTGCGCCCGAGTTGAAGCGGCGCGGGCATGACGTGGTCGCCCTGACCGACACCCTGAACAAGCGCGAGTCGGAAGTGCGCACCCTGCGCTATCGCCATGATGCGCCGCAGGTGGACGCGCAGGCCTGCCGTCTGGGGCGCAACTACACCACGCAGAGCGACCGTGGCGTGACTGTAGCGCGAGCTTGCCTCCGGCTGCGGCGTGAAACGGGGTATGTGCCTGACGTGATTTTCGGTCATTCCGGCTGGGGCGAGACGCTGTTCCTGAAGGAGGTCTGGCCCGAGGCGAAGCTGATCGTCTATGCCGAATTCTACTATCGCGGGCAGGGCGCGGATGTGGGTTTCGACCCAGAGGCGGGCGATGGTAGCTTTGATCAGGTGCTCATCGCACAAGGCCGGACGGCCCATCTGGGGCAGTCGCTGCTGCATGCGGATGCGGGCGTTTCGCCTACGGAATGGCAGGCGTCCACCTATCCGCCCGCGCTGCGGCAGATGATCGAGGTGATCTTTGATGGCGTTGATAGCGTGGCGGTAAAGCCCGATCCGGCGGCCAGCGTGACGCTTCCCGATGGCCGGGTGCTGCGGGCGGGGGATGAGGTTCTCACCTTCGTGAACCGCAATCTGGAACCCTATCGCGGCTATCACAGCTTCATGCGGGCCCTACCTGAGGTGCTGGCCGCGCGGCCGGAGGCACAGGTGGTGATCGTGGGGGGGGACGACGTGAGCTATGGTCCGCCACCCAAAGATGGGCGGCGCTGGAAGGACATCTATCTGGATGAGGTGAAGGATCGGCTGGACCTGTCGCGGGTGCATTTCCTTGGGAAAGTGCCCTATCCCACCTTCGTGTCGCTGATGCAGGTCAGCCGGGCGCATGCCTATCTGACTTATCCCTTCGTCCTCAGCTGGTCGATGCTGGAAGCGATGTCGGCGGGGGCGCTGGTGATCGGGTCGGATACCGCACCGGTGCGCGAGGTGATCCGGGATGGCGAGAACGGCCTGCTGGTCGATTTCTTTGATATCGCGGGCTGGTCGCGGACGCTGACCAAGGCGCTGGAGGCACCGGAGCAATTCCTGCCCTTGCGCGCGGCGGCCCGGCAGACGGTGCTGGAGAAGTACGACCTCCGCTCGGTCTGCCTGCCGCGCATGGTGGCGATGGTGGAGCGGTTTGCGCCGTAGGATGGGCAGTCCTGCCCATCCTACCGGTCAGATCGCGGCCGAATGCTGCGCCTTTGTCTGGTCATAGGCATCGAAGGCGCGGGCGATCATCCGGGCAAGGGGCCTGGCTTTCGGCGGGATGGCGAGGCCTTCGGTATCGACATCCACCCAGCCGTCGAATGCCTTGGCTGCCGTCCTGAACAGTTCGGTAAGTCTTTGATCTGTCGCGCCGAAATCCCGGATTAATTCGGCCCGATTTACGCGGAAGTCGCACATCAGCGCCTCGATAATCCGGGCGCGGAGCAGATCTTCACCCGCGAAGACATGGCCGCGATGGGTGGAGAACCTGCCGTCGCGGATGGCCTTGGTATGGTCCGACGTGCCCGAGGCGTTCTGGGCGTAGCCTTGCGGGAAGCGGCTGATGGATGAGGCCCCAAGCCCGATCAGAACCGGGGCCGTGTCATCCGTATAGCCTTGAAAATTCCGGCGCAGGGTGCCGTTGCGGGCGGCGACGGCCATGCCGTCCGAGGGACGGGCGAAATGATCGATGCCGATTTCCTGATATCCGTCCCAGGTGAAGAGTTGCCGCGCGGTCTCGAAAAGGCGCAGGCGTTCTTCGGGCGTGGGCATGGCGTCGGACGGGATCATCTGCTGGCGGCGGCTCATCCAAGGCACATGGGCATAGCCGTAGAGTGCCACGCGGTCGGGTGAGAGCGTCAGCAGCTTCTGGACCGAATCCGCGATGCGGGCGCGGTTCTGATGGGGCAGGCCATAAAGGATATCGGCATTCAGGCTGCCGACACCGCGGGCGCGGATGAGGTCTGCCACACGCTTTGTCAGCTCGTAACCCTGTTCCCTGCCTATGGTTTTCTGGATGTCGGGATCGAAATCCTGCACGCCGATCGAGGCGCGGTTCATGCCTGCGGCGGCCAGCGCGTCGAGGCGGGCATCGTCGATCTCGTTCGGGTCAATCTCGACCGAGAACTCAGCGCCGGGGCCCATGGGGACGGTATCGAAGATTGTTTCGGCCAAATCGCGCATCATGTCGGCGGGCAGGAGCGTGGGTGTGCCGCCGCCCCAATGCAGGCGCGAGAGGGTGATGCCGGGGGCGAGGTGGCGCTTGAGAAGCGCGATCTCGGCCTTCAATGTCTGGGCATAGGCGCGGACCGGTTCGTCCGACGAGGTGCCTTGTGTCCGGCAGGCGCAGAACCAGCACAGCCTTCGGCAGAAGGGCACGTGGAGGTAGAGCGAAATCGATGATCCCGCCGGAACCGATTGAATCCAATCGGTAAACTCTGCCGGTCCGACCCCCCCGCCGAAGTGGGGCGCGGTGGGATAGCTGGTGTAGCGGGGCACCCGCGCGTCAAAAAGACCGAGGCGCATCAGTTGCGATTCTTGGTTCATTCGCATAGCTTTATGAAATGAAAGAAATTCGGCCTTGATGCAGATCAAACCCGCAAGGGTCCTGCGCATGGGCCGAGAGACGAAAGGGCTGGCCGTGGCTCATCATGATCTGCAGACGGTGTCTCATGAGTGTGGGGACTGTCCGATCCGGCACCGGGCCGTGTGTGCGCGCTGTGAAACGGACGAGTTGCAGCGGCTTGAGCAGATCAAATACTACCGCAGCTATCAGGCCGGGCAGACGGTGATCTGGTCGGGGGACCGGATGGATTTCGTCGCCTCGGTCGTGACGGGAATCGCCACGCTGACCCAGACGATGGAAGACGGGCGCCGCCAGATGGTGGGCCTTTTGCTGCCGTCGGATTTCGTTGGGCGGCCGGGGCGGCCGACGGCGGCCTATGACGTGACGGCGACAACCGACCTCGTAATGTGCTGTTTTCGAAAGAAACCTTTCGAGGACCTGATGTCCACAACCCCGCATGTCGCGCAGCGCCTGCTGGAAATGACGCTGGACGAACTGGATGCGGCGCGGGAATGGATGCTGCTTTTGGGGCGAAAGACGGCGCGGGAGAAGATCGCCTCGCTCTTGGCGATCATTGCGCGGCGGGATGCGCATCTGAAGCTGAAATCGGCCAAGGGGGCCATCGTCTTTGACCTGCCGCTGACGCGGGAGGAGATGGCGGATTACCTTGGGCTGACGCTGGAAACGGTCAGCCGTCAGGTGAGCGCGCTGAAACGGGATGGCGTGATCGAGCTGGAAGGCAAGCGCCATGTCATCGTGCCGGACTTCGATCGGTTGATCGAGGAGACGGGGGATGACAGCGATGGCGGCTATCTGGTCTGAGTTAACTTTCTGAAATTTCGAGGGAATTGGCAGGGATGGCCGCGCAACGGCTGTGCCCTGTTTTGTGCCGTCTTTTGTGCAGCAAAGTGTACATACAAATTTCGGCAGATATCCCTGTCGGATTATGGTTAAGGGTGCGTAGGCGCACGTATTCTACAAGATGTAGGGTGGGGTTGCACCCAACCTGCTGCATCCGGTGTGCCCGGATGCATGAGTCCAGTTGAGGACGCAGATAGGTCCAAAAGGAGGATGGGCAGTATCGCCCATCCTACGGGATCAATGCGCCATCAGGACCGGGACCTCGGCCTGTTCCAGCATGTTGCGTGTCGCCCCGCCGAGGATCGCCTCGCGGAAGCGGGAATGGCCATAGGCCCCCATCACCAGAAGATCGGCATTGCTGTCGCGCACATGCCGGGCCAGCACGTCGGAGATACGTTGCAAGGTACGGGCGAGGACCGACACCTCAGCGCGCACGCCGTGGCGCACCAGCATCTGGCAGAGCATCCCGCCGGGATCGGAGCGTTCCGGTCCGTGCTGCGGCGGATCGATCACGGCGATGGTCACCAGATCGGCCGATTGCAGGAGGGGCAGCGCCTTGCGGATGGCGGTCATCGCCTCGGCCCCCTGATTCCAGGCCAGAACCACCCGGCGGGGCGTCGCGGCGCGGCCCGCGCCCGAATTGGGCAGGACGATCACCGGGGCCTGACCTTCGAATAGGGCGGCTTCGACCACGGCCTCGGCCTCGGCCCCCAGACCGGGGCCATAGGGCCGGGGCTGGACGACGAGATCGGCGAAACGTGCCCGCTGGGCCACCAGATCGGTGAGTGCGCCAAGCTGCGTCACCGCCGCCTCGAGCGACCAGCGCAGGGTCGGGGATTGCGCCGTGAGGGCGCGGCGGATGGCGGCCTCTGTCTCGCGCACGTCCTGTTCGGCGCGCTCGAGTGCGGCCTGCAGGATCACGGCACCTGATCCGACATAGGAATAGCCGACCTGCGTGCGGTCCACGCCAAGGGCGAGGATGTCGAGATGGGCGTCATGGGCGAGGGCGAGCGCCGCAGCGCCGGAGATCGCCAGATCGACGTGTTCGGCACCGGTCACCACGGTGAGGATGGATTTGTAGGCCATTGTCGCCTCCTTCGGTTGGATGGTCCCGCAATAAAGCGATGTGCGGGCCATTACTTTGACCGAGGTCAAGGCATGGCGCCCCAACGGTTGACATGGATCAAGGCACCGATTGGCCTGTGATTGCAAAAGCGGACCAGTCGCAAAGTGCCCCGCACGCCCCGGATTCGTCCGGTTCTGATCGGGCCAAGAGACGAAGGGACGCAAACATGTGGGATTATCTGAAACTGATCGTGTTGGGGTCGATCGCCGTTCTGGCGGCGATTGCCTCCAACTACGGTCATGATCTGGCCTATCAGGTGAATGCGATCGTGGTCATGCTGGCCGCCGGTCTGACATTCATCTGGACGCTTCGGACGATGGGCGAGCCGAAGCGCATCAATCGCAACGAATACATGGATGGCGTGGTGCGCGCCGGGGTGATCGCGACGACCTTCTGGGGTGTCGTCGGGTTCCTCGTCGGTGTCGTGATCGCCTTTCAGCTGGCCTATCCGGCGCTGAATTTCGAATGGTCGCAGGGGATATTGAACTTCGGCCGCCTGCGCCCGCTGCATACCAGCGCGGTGATCTTCGCCTTTGGGGGCAATGCGCTGATCATGTCGTCCTTCTACATCGTGCAGCGCACCAGCGCAGCGCGGCTGTGGGGCGGCAATCTGGCGTGGTTTGTCTTCTGGGGCTGGCAGCTGATGATCGTGCTGGCGGCAACGAGCTATGTTCTGGGCGGCACGAGCGGCAAGGAATATGCCGAGACGGTCTGGTATATCGACCTGTGGATCACGGTCGTCTGGCTGGCCTTCCTCGCGGTCTTCATGGGCACGCTGATAAACCGGAAGGAGCCGCATATCTATGTGGCCAACTGGTTCCTGCTGTCGATGATCGTGACCATCGCCATGCTGCATCTGGGCAACAACCTTGCCATCCCGGTGTCGATCTTTTCGTCGCAGGCGGTGCAGGTCACGGCGGGCGTGCAGGATGCGATGATCCAGTGGTGGTACGGCCACAACGCGGTGGGCTTCTTCCTGACCGCCGGTTTCCTTGGGATGATGTACTACTTCGTGCCGAAGCAGGCAGAGCGGCCTGTGTTCAGCTATAAGCTGTCGATCATTCACTTCTGGGCGCTGATCTTCCTCTATATCTGGGCGGGTCCGCACCATCTGCACTATACCGCGCTGCCGGATTGGGCGAGCACGCTGGGGATGACCTTCTCGGTCATGCTGTGGATGCCGTCTTGGGGTGGCATGATCAACGGGCTGATGACGCTGTCGGGGGCCTGGGACAAGCTGCGGACCGATCCGATCATCCGGATGATGGTGGTTTCGGTGGGCTTTTACGGGATGTCGACCTTCGAAGGCCCGATGATGAGCATCAAGGCCGTCAACTCGCTGTCCCACTACACCGACTGGACCATCGGCCATGTGCATTCCGGTGCGCTGGGCTGGAACGGGATGATCACCTTCGGGGCGCTGTATTTCCTGACGCCGCGGCTGTGGAACCGGGACGGGCTGTACAGCCTGAAGCTGGTGAGCTGGCACTTCTGGCTGGCGACGATTGGGATCGTTCTCTACGCGTCCGCGATGTGGGTCACCGGCATCATGGAAGGGCTGATGTGGCGCGAAGTGGATGCGAACGGGTTCCTTGTGAACGCCTTCGCCGACACGGTCTCTGCGAAGTTCCCGATGTATGTGGTGCGCGGTCTGGGCGGGGTGATGTTCCTGACCGGGGCGATCATCATGGCCTACAACCTGTACATGACGGTGCGGGCACAGCCGGCAAAGGCTGCCGCCAATGCCAACAACTTCGTTCCGGCGGAATAAGGGGGGCATGAGAGATGGCTTTTCTTGACAAGCACAAGGCAATCGAAACCCATGCGACCCTGCTTCTGGTCCTGTCCTTTCTGGTGGTGACCATCGGGGGGATCGTGCAGATCGCGCCGCTGTTCTATCTGGAGAACACGATCGAGGATGTGGAAGGGGTGCGCCCCTACACGCCCTTGGAGCTGGCGGGGCGGGACATCTATATCCGCGAGGGTTGCTATGTCTGCCATAGCCAGATGATCCGCCCGATGCGCGACGAGGTGGAGCGGTACGGGCATTACAGCCTGGCGGCGGAGTCGCAGTACGACCATCCGTTCCAGTGGGGGTCCAAACGGACGGGGCCGGATCTGGCCCGGGTCGGCGGGCGCTATTCGGACGCATGGCATGTGGATCACCTGACCGATCCGCAGAGCGTGGTGCCGGAATCGGTGATGCCGAAATACGGCTACCTGTCGAACCGCGAGATCGATGGTCGCTATATCGAGGACATCATGGGGACGCATCGTCTGGTGGGCGTGCCCTATGACGATGCGATGATGGAGAACGCGGTGGCGGACTTTGTCGCGCAGGCGGACCCGAACAGCGATTTCGCAGGGCTGCAGGAGCGGTACGCGAAGGCCAATGTCTCGAACTTTGACGGGCAGCCGCAGCTGACCGAGATGGACGCGCTGATCGCCTATCTGCAGGTGCTGGGGACGATGGTCGACTTTTCGACCTTCACGCCGGATGCGAGCCGGTAGGGGGAGGGCGAGATGGAAACCTATAGCCTGCTGAGAGAGTTCGCGGACAGCTGGATGCTGCTGCTTCTGGTCCTGATCTTTCTGGGGACCGTGTTCTGGGCCTGGAGACCGGGCAGCCGCAAACTGCATGACGATGCGGCGAAGTCGATCTTCCGCAACGAGTTGAAACCCGCCGGAGGGGGAGCGCCTGCCCCCGCCCGCAGCGAGAGGGAGGCGTGAGATGTGCGCCAAGCAAGTGACGAAGAAGCCCGCCGGTCAGGTGGAGACGACGGGGCATGAATGGGATGGCATCGAGGAACTCAACAACCCGATGCCGCGCTGGTGGGTCTGGACCTTTTACGCCACGATCCTCTGGGCCATCGGTTACATGATTGCCTATCCGGCATGGCCCCTGATCAACGGCGCGACGCCGGGGGTTCTGGGGGCGAGCACGCGGGCTGATGTGGCGGCGGAGATCGAGCGTTTCGATGCCGCCAATGCCGAGATCAAGGCCCAGCTGGTGGCGGCCCCCCTTGCCGCGATCCCGACGGATCAGGCGCTGATGGCCTATGCCGAACCGGCTGGGGCGTCGGTCTTCCGCACCTATTGCGCGCAGTGCCACGGGTCGGGTGCGGCAGGGGTGGAAGGCAAGGGCTATCCCAGCCTGCTGGATGACGATTGGCTGTGGGGTGGCACGATCGAGGATATCCATCTGACGATCACGCATGGCATCCGCAACACGACGGATCCGGATGCGCGCTATTCGGAAATGCCGAAATTCGGTGTGGATGGCATCCTAGAGGGGGCGCAGATCGATGCAGTGGTGGAGCATGTGCTGGCCATTTCCGGGCAGGAGCATGACGCCACGCTGGCCATGGAAGGGGCGACGATCTTTGCCGACAACTGCGCGGCCTGCCATATGGAGGCGGGCGAGGGCGATCCGACACAGGGCGCGCCCGCGCTGAACGACGCGATCTGGCTGTATGGCGGGTCGCGCGACAAGGTCAAAGAGTCGGTGGTCTATGCCCGCTTTGGCGTGATGCCGGGCTGGACCGGGCGTTTGACCGAGGACGAGATCCGGGCGGTCGCGGCCTATGTCCATTCCCGCGGGGGTGGCGAGTGATCCATTTCCCGGCGGTCCGCCGCCGGGGAAGGCACCGGTGCCCCACCTGTTCGCGCGTTTCCTGGGGGTGCCGGTGCCGGAATTTTCGGGCGGCGGGGTCGGAAGGCCCCGCCGTTTTCTTTTGTAGGATGGGCAGTATTGCCCATCCTACGCGTGGGCGTCAGGCCCCGGCGGCGGCAAGGCCTGCGTCGAGCAGGGCCTTGATCTCATCCTTCGAGGTGCCGGCGACCGTGCGGCCGAGTTCCTTTTCCCCCTTCAAAAGCACAAGGGTGGACCGACGCGGGATCTGCAGTTTCTGCGCCAGTTCGCCGTCGCCATAGGCATCCCAATCCACGGTGATGAATCGGATCGCCTTGTCATAGGCGGGGTTTTCGGCGCGCAGCGCGTCCATCACGCGGACTTGCGCGCGGCAGGTGGAACACCAGCTGGCCCAGAAGTCGAGGAGGATGACCTTGCCATCGGCCATGTCCTTTTCGGCGAGGCCGGGGGTGTAGAAGAGCTTTTCCATCTCGGCCCGCGATGCGGTGGGGGCGAGGGCAAGGCTGGCGGCGGAGGCCAGAAGCAGGGTGCGACGGTCGATCATGGACATGTCCTTTCTTCGGAGGGGTCAAAGGGCGACGGAGAGATCCGTCAGCCACGGCGGCAGGGTGTCGAGAAGCCATGCCTCGACCGGGTGGTTGAGGCCGAACCAGAGGAAGAGGCCGACGGCGAGGAAGGCCCCGCCGAGGATGGGCCGCGCCTTGGGGGCAAGGCGGGCGATCAGGGCCTTGCGGGCCTGAAGGCGGGACTTGGCCCCATAGGCGAGCAGCAGGATCAGGGTGGAAACCCCAGCGGCGAAGGCCGTCATCACCAGTGCGGCGGCGGTGAGGTCCTGACGGCTGGCGGCAAGGGAGATTGCCGCGCCGAGGGTGGGGCCGATGCAGGGGCTCCAGACTGCGCCGAGGAGAAGGCCGCCGAGAAGCTGTCCCTTGGGCGAGGTGGCCCAGTCGGCGGCGAGGTTCTGATCGGCGCGGCTGGCCAAGGCGGTGGTGGCGGAGGCGAAGCCTGCTGAGAGGCGGGGAACCAGCATCATAAGGCCGAAGGCGGCCATGACCAGTGCCGCGCCGCGCGCCACGGCGTCTGGGGAAAGGCCGAGGCCTGGGCCTGCGGCGGAGAGGGTGAGGCCGAGGGCGACGAAGGACAGGCTCATCCCGAGGGCGAGGCGGAGGGGGGCGCGGCGGTCAGCGGCAAGTGCGGTGGACAGGACAATGGGCAGGATGGGCAGGATGCAGGGATTGATGAGCGTCAGAAGGCCGGCGCCATAGGCGAAGAGCAGTTCGGTCATGGCATCCCCGTGCAGTTCGGCGGCCTGTCGGCCTGTACTTGGCTGTCCATACGCCGGGACGGGGCGAGTCGTTTCCGTCGATGACGGAATGGTGATCGGCGGGTGGCGTTGGAACAGGGGTTTGCCTGCGACAAAGCTGCATTCCGGATGACGGTTTGATGCAGGTCAAGGTGGCGGCCGCCCCGGCGCGGGATACCGAGGACAGCCGAATCCCCGGGAGAATGCCGTGACCAGCCCCGATACCGAGCCGCAGAGCCTTTATGCCGCGCGCGAGCCGATCTTTCCGCGCCGGGTGAAGGGGGCGTTCCGGACCCTGAAATGGTGGATCATGGCGGTGACCTTGGGCATCTATTACCTGACGCCGTGGATCCGCTGGGACCGGGGGCCGAACCTGCCGGATCAGGCGGTGCTGATCGACATGGCGCACCGGCGTTTCTTCTTTTTCATGATCGAGATCTGGCCGCATGAATTCTATTTCGTGGCCGGGCTTTTGATCATGGCCGGGTTGGGGCTGTTTCTGTTCACCAGCGCCGCCGGGCGGGTGTGGTGCGGCTATGCCTGCCCGCAGACGGTATGGACGGACCTGTATATCCTTGTCGAACGCTGGGTCGAAGGGGACCGCAACGCCCGCATCCGCCTGCATCGGCAGGGCTGGGATGGCGAGAAGATCCGGAAACGGGCGATCAAATGGTCGATCTGGTTCCTGATCGGGTTGGCCACGGGTGGGGCGTGGATCTTCTACTTCACCGATGCGCCGACGCTGGCGGTCGATCTGGTCACCGGGAATGCCCATCCCATCGCCTATACGACGATGTTGATCCTGACGGCGACGACCTTTGCCTTTGGGGGCTTTGCACGCGAACAGATGTGCATCTATGCCTGCCCATGGCCGCGCATTCAGGCGGCGATGATGGATGAGGATACGATCACCATCGCCTATCGCGATTGGCGGGGCGAGCCGCGGGGCAAGCAGGATGTGGCGGGGCATGGCGATTGCATCGACTGCAAGGCCTGCGTGAATGTCTGCCCGATGGGGATCGACATCCGCAACGGGCAGCAGCTGGCCTGTATCACCTGCGGGCTGTGCATCGATGCCTGTAACGACATGATGGACAAGATCGGCAAGCCGCGCGACCTGATCGGGTATCTGGCGTTGACCGACGAGGTGCGCGAGCGCGAGGGCAAGGCGCCCAAGAGCGTGTGGACCCATGTCTTCCGGCCGCGCACCGTGCTGTACACGGTGCTCTGGGCGGGCGTGGGCGTCGCGCTGGTGGTGGCGCTGTTCCTGCGGTCGGATATCGATGTGAACGTGACGCCGGTCCGGAACCCCACCTATGTGACGCTGTCGGATGGGACCATCCGCAACACCTATGACCTGCGGTTGCGGAACAAGACGGGGGATGACGCCTTCTTCTCGATCGCGATCACCTCTGAAGAGGAGCTGACGATCAGGCTGGAAGGGACGGAGGATGCGCTGGTGCGCGTGCCTGCGAACGAGACCTTGCAGCAGCGGGTCTATGTCGAGGCGGCGCCGGGATCGGAAGCCGCGACCGAGGATCGGACGGAGCTGCGGCTTTGGGTGGCGGATACCGAAGGCAAGGATCGGGTGTCGCATGAAACGGTCTTCAACGGAAAGGAAGAGTCCGATGACTGAATTGACGGGGCGGCATGTACTGGGGATCACGGTGGGGGCCTTCGGGATCATCATCACGGTGAACATGGTGATGGCGGTGCAGGCGGTGCGGACCTTTCCGGGGCTGGAGGTGGCGAACGGCTATATCGCGAGCCAGACCTTTGATGCCGAGCGGAAGGCGCAGCTGGCGCTGGGATGGACGGCGGTGCCGGACTATCGCGACGGCAAGCTGACGCTGGCGCTGATGGATGCCGAAGGGCTGCCTGCGGCGGTGAAATCCATCGACCTGCTGGTGGGGCGGACGACGGCGTCGAATGACGATGTGCGGCCGGTGCTGACGCGGGTCTCGGGCATCTGGGAGACGCATCTGGCGCTGGCGCGGGGCAAGTGGATGCTGAAGGTGGAGGCGGTGGCGCCGGACGGGACGATGTTCCGGCAGCGGCTGGAACTGTTCGTGATGGATCAGGTGCAGGGGTGACGCCATGACGATATCCGCCCCCTTCCCGGCGGCCCCGCGCGAGGAGGAGCATGTGACCGCCTCGGCCTGCCCGGCCTGCGTGGCGGCGCCGAGTGCGGCGGCCATCGCAGCGGCGGCAGCGGCGGAGAAGGGGGCGCGGCTGATGCTGTCTTTGCCCACGGCGCATTGCGCGGCCTGCATTTCCACGGTGGAGCAGGCGGTGCAGGCGGTTCCCGGCGTGCGCAGCGCGCGGGTGAACCTGACGCTGCGGCGGCTGTCGGTGGAGGCGGGGCCGGAGGTGACGGCGGATGCGCTGATCGATGTGCTGAAGGGCGTGGGGTATGAGGCGCATGAGCTTGACCCCGGTCTCTTGAGCGCGACAGAGACGGATCGGCAGGGGCGCGATCTGCTGATGCGGCTGGGGGTGGCGGGGTTCAGTATGATGAATGTCATGCTGCTGTCCGTCGCCGTCTGGTCGGGGGCGGAGGCGGCGACGCGCGATCTGTTCCACTGGATTTCGGCGGCGATTGCGCTGCCGACGGTGGTCTTTGCGGGGCAGCCCTTCTTCAAGAGCGCTTGGGCCAGTTTGCGGGTGGGGCGGCTGGGGATGGATGTGCCGATCAGCCTTGCGCTGATCCTTGCTTCGTCGATCTCGCTGTTCGAGACGTGGAAGAGCGGGCATCACGCCTATTTCGACGCGGCGGTGATGCTGTCCTTCTTCTTGCTGGCGGGGCGGTATCTGGACCATCGCACGCGGGCGGTGGCGCGGTCGGCGGCGGAAGAACTGGCGGCGCTGGAAGTGCCGCGCGCGGTGGTGCTGCGCGCGGGCGCGGAAGTCACGCTGCCGATTGCCGAGGTCATGGTGGGCGATCTGGTGCGGGTGCGTCCGGGCGGGCGGATGCCCGTCGATGGCGTTGTGCTGGAGGGGCAGTCGGAACTGGACCGGTCGCTGCTGACGGGGGAAAGCCTGCCCGTCTTCGCGGGGCCGGACACGGTGGTGTCGGCCGGGGAGGTGAACCTGACCGGACCCCTGACCGTGCGGGTGACGGCGGCAGGGCGGGACTCGAGCCTGCACCGGATGGCCGATCTGGTGGCGGTCGCGGAGAGCGCGAAGACGCGCTACACATCCTTGGCCGAGCGGGCGGCGAAATGGTATTCGCCGCTGGTGCATATCCTGTCCTTCAGCGCCTTTGGCTTCTGGATGTGGAAGACGGGCGGCGATCTGCGCTATGCGGTCAATATCTCAGCCGCCGTGCTGATCATCACCTGCCCCTGCGCGCTGGGCCTTGCGGTGCCTGCGGTGGTGACGGCGGCGAGCGGGAAGTTGTTCCGCAAGGGCCTGCTGATCAAGCATGGCACGGCGCTGGAGCGGCTGGCAGAGGTGGATACGGTCGTCTTCGACAAGACCGGGACGCTGACCATGGGCGCGCCGGAGGTGACCAATCTGGGCACACATCCCCGCGCGGCGGTGGAGGTGGCGGTGGCACTGGCGGCGGCGTCGTCGCATCCGCTGGCGCTGGCCCTTGTGGCGGGGGCGCGGGCGGCTGGGATTTTCCCCACACGGGTGGAAGATCTGCGGGAGGTGCCGGGCTATGGCGTCGAGGGGGTCTGGAAGGGCCGCCGGGTGCGGCTGGGGCGGGCGGAATGGTGCGGTTCGGAACCTGTTGATACGACAGCGACCTATCTTTGCACCGGCGAAGGCCCGGCGCGGGCCTTCACCTTTGCCGACAGTCTGCGCCCAGGTGCGGCGGAGGCGGTGGCCAGTTTGCGCGCGCAGGGGCTGCGCGTGATGCTGATTTCAGGCGATGTGCAGGGGGCGGTGGCGGGTCTTGCGGCGCGTCTGGGGATTGTGGATTGGACGGCGGGCGCGCTGCCTGCGGAGAAGGCTGCGACGGTGACGGGGCTGACGCAGGCGGGGCATCGGGTGCTGATGGTGGGGGATGGGCTGAACGATACGGCGGCGCTGGCGGCGGCGCATGTGTCCATCTCTCCGGCAAGTGCGCTGGATGCGGCGCGGGTGGCGTCGGATATCGTGCTGCTCGGTCAGGACATGGCGCCCATCGGGGACGCGCTGCGGATCAGCCGTCAGGCGTCGCGGCGGATCGTGGAGAATTTCGCGGTCTCGGCCGGGTATAACGTGATTGCGGTGCCGCTGGCCCTTGTCGGGCTGGCCACACCGCTGGCGGCGGCGGCGGCGATGTCGCTGTCGTCGATCACCGTTTCGCTGAATGCGTTGCGGTTGAAGTGAGGAGAACGGCATGGCGATCCTGACCTATCTGATCCCGGTGTCGCTGTTTCTCGGCGGGATGGGACTGGCGGCCTTTTTCTGGGCGATGAAGACCAAGCAGTTCGAGGACCCGGAGGGGGACGCGAACCGCATTCTGACGAAGGACTGGGACGACCGGCCCAAGCCGTGAGGCATGGATCAAAAATCTTGGAAGATTTTTGCAAATTTCTTCGAAGAAATTTGGGTCAGGCGAGGGTCACGGTGGCGGGGGGCAGGTCGCCCACGGTGACGGTGCAGGTTTCGCCCCGTGCGATGGGGCCGACGCCGGCGGGGGTGCCTGTGAAGATCAGATCGCCGGGGTGCAGGTCCACATAGGTGGACAGGTGGGCGATGATCTCTGGTACCGACCAGATCATGTCTGACAAGCGGGCGGATTGGGTCAGGCGGTCGCCCACATGGCAGCTGATCGGGGCGTCTGCGATCGGGCCTTCCACCAATGCGCCGAGGATGGCGGAATGATCGAAGGCCTTGGCCATGTCCCAAGGGCGGCGGGCGGATTTGGCTTCGGCCTGAAGGTCGCGGCGGGTGAGGTCGTTTCCGGCGGCATGGCCCCAGATCAGGGCAGGGGCGTCTTGGGCCGCGATGTCGCGGCCGCCCGAAGCGAGGGCGACGACAAGCTCTGCCTCGTGGTGCAGATCGGCGGTGCGCGGCGGGTAGGGGATCGTTGCGCCCGATGGGACGCAGGCATCGGCGGGTTTGGTGAAGAAGAAGGGGGCCTCGCGCGTGGGATCACCGCCCATTTCGCGCGTGTGTTCGGCGTAGTTGCGGCCCACGCAGAAGATGCGGCGGACAGGGAAGCGCCGGTTGCTTTCGTGGATCGGCAGCGTGACAGGGGCCGGAATGGGGGGAAGGGCGGGCACCCTTATGGCCCCATCGTGAAGCACTGGATCGCACGGGCCTGCAGACGGCGGCAGGCCAGATCGGCCTGATCCTGCGTGAGGCCGACGAAGGTCGCCTCGAAGCCGCCGGAGCGGGGCATGACCTTGCGCAGCGACGTGCCAAGGGTGGCGGTTTCGACGAGCTGGGTGCGCAGGAGGGCGCGTTCGGCTTCGAAGCTGCTGCCGAAGCGGCCGACGTTCACGCCCCAGTGCCGGTCGCCGGAGGTGGAGACAGAGATCACCACCTCGGGTTCGGCCTGTGCGCTGGGGGCGGGTGCGGCGACATCGTCATAGATCGGCGCGCTGCGTTTGGCCGGGCGGGGGGAGGACAGGACCGGGCCAGAGGCCGAGACGACCTGGAAGGGGATGATCTCGGGCTGGGCGGGGGCTGCGGTTTCGGGGCGGGCCTCGGGCGCGAGGGCG
>VYLE01000122.1_pt1 | contig 85914 bp, 86 predicted proteins | sample 5114391 | NCBI WGS metagenome assembly VYLE01 (sample SAMN12291771, study PRJNA351875) | freshwater metagenome | isolation source: freshwater lake | place: USA: Michigan, Kent Lake | collected 2013-08-15 | reverse complement strand
GATGCTCGCTGGCACAGCGCCGCACATGCGCTGAGCGAGGCGCGCCGGGCGGCGGCGTCGCGGCTCGAGACGGCGATAGCGGCGGAACTCGCGCCGCTCAAACTCGGCCGGGCGAAGATCCGCGCTGCGCTGATCCCGCTGCCGCCGGATGAGGCCGGGGCGTTCGGGGCCGAGCGCGTCGAGTTGGAGGCCGAGACGAATCCTGGCGCCGGTTTCGGGCCGCTGCGCAAGGTCGCGTCCGGGGGCGAGCTGGCGCGTGTGTCGCTCGCATTGAAATGTGGGCTGGCGGAAGCGGGAAGTGCCGGCACTCTGATCTTTGACGAGGCCGACCAGGGCGTCGGCGGCGCCGTGGCAGCGGCCATCGGTGAGCGGCTCGTGCGGCTGTCGGCGGCGCGCCAGGTGCTGGCGGTGACGCACAGTCCCCAGGTCGCCGCTGCAGCGGATGCGCACTGGCTCGTCGAAAAGTCCGCCAAGGCTGGCGGGACGCGGCTCACCACGCTAGATGCGGGCAGCAGGCAGGAAGAAATTGCCCGCATGCTGTCCGGCGCCGAAATCACCGATGAAGCGCGGGCAGCAGCCGGGAGGTTGTTGGAGGATGCATGAGCGGCGTGAAGGCGGCGAGCGAATTGACCGAGGCAGAAGCCGCCGCCGAACTGGCGCGGCTGGCGCGGGACATCGCCGAGGCTGACGCTGCCTATTACCAGAACGATGCGCCGACGCTGACCGATGCCGAGTATGATGCGCTGCGCTTGCGCAATGGCGAGATCGAGGCGCGCTTTCCGCATCTGAAGCGGGAAGACAGCCCGTCCCTCCGGGTCGGGGCGGAAGCCGGGGACGGATTTGCCAAGGCACGCCACGGCGTTCCCATGCTCTCGCTGGAGAATGCGTTCACCGATGAGGATGTGTGGGACTTTGCGGCGCGCATCCGGCGCTTCCTCGCGCTGCCAGAGGATGCGGTGCTGGCCTTCACGGCGGAACCCAAAATCGACGGACTGTCTCTCAGCCTCACCTATGAAAACGGAAAGCTCGTCCGGGCGGCGACCCGCGGCGACGGGCAGACCGGGGAAGACGTGACGGCCAATGCCCGCACACTGGGCGACATTCCCGCCCGCCTCGCTGGCAAGGATTGGCCTGCGTCGATCGAGATCCGCGGCGAAATCTACATGGCGAAGGAAGACTTTGCGGCGCTCAATGCGCGCGAAAGCGCGGCCGGGCGCAAGACCTTCGCCAATCCGCGCAATGCGGCAGCCGGAAGCCTCCGCCAGCTGGATATCGAAATCACCAAATCGCGCCCGCTGCGCTTTTTTGCCTATGCCTGGGGGGCGGTCAGCGAGCCCTTCGCCGAGACGCAATCCGGCGCCGTCGCGAAGTTTGCCGAATGGGGTTTCGTCACCAATCCGCTGATGATCCGTATCGAGACGGTTGACGAAATTCTCGCGTGCTACAGGAACATCGAGGCACAGCGGGCGGCGCTTCCTTATGATATCGACGGCGTCGTCTACAAGATCGACCGGCTCGACTGGCAGCAACGTCTCGGCTTTGTCAGCCGCGCGCCCCGCTGGGCGATTGCGCACAAGTTTCCCGCCGAGAAGGCAACCACAACCTTGCTCGGCATCGACATCCAGGTCGGACGGACGGGTTCGCTGACGCCGGTGGCGCGGCTTGAGCCAGTGACGGTCGGCGGTGTTGTCGTCTCGAACGCGACGCTCCACAATGAAGACGAGATCGCGCGCCTCGGTGTGAAGCCGGGTGATAGGGTCGAAATCCAGCGCGCGGGCGATGTTATCCCGCAGGTGCTGCGTGTCGTGAAGGCGGGCAAGGGGCCTGCTTGGGAGATGCCCGATGTGTGCCCCGCCTGCGGCTCGGCCGCCGTGCGCGAGATTGATGAGGCAGGTGTTGCGGATGTGCGCCGGCGCTGTTCGGGCGGCCTCATTTGCCCGGCGCAAGCGGTCGAGCGGCTAAAGCATTTCGTCTCGCGCAAGGCGCTGGATATCGACGGCTTGGGCGCAAAGCAGATCGAGCTCTTCTTCGAGAAGGGCGTGTTGAAGGCGCCGCAGGATATTTTCCGGCTACGGACGAATATCGAAGCTGCTGGCCTGCCGCCGCTGGAAGATTGGGACGGGTTCGGCGCGGCCTCGGCGAAGAAGCTCTATGGCGCCATCGATGCGCGCCGCAATGTTCCATTCGCGCGCTTCCTCAACGGGCTGGGCATCCGGCACGTGGGGCAGACGACATCCGGCCAGTTCGCGCGCGGGTTCCTGAGCTGGCAGGTCTTCTGGGAGGCGGTGCGGCGCGCAGCAGAAGGCGGACCCGGCAGCGACGGCTATCAGGACCTGACGGGCATCGACGGGATCGGCGAAGCTGCTGCGTCGGCGCTGATCCAGTTCGAAGCCGAGCCCCACAACCGGGAAATGCTGGAGGCCCTGCTCGCGGAAGTCACCATCGAGGATGAAGTGCCCGCCGCCTCGGACAGTCCGGTTGCAGGCAAGACGGTGGTGTTCACCGGTACGCTGGAGCGGATGACCCGCGACGAGGCCAAGGCCCGGGCGAGCGCGCTCGGCGCAAAGGTTGCCGGTTCGGTTTCAGCCAAGACCGACATTCTGGTTGCCGGGCCGGGGGCGGGGTCGAAGCTTGCGAAAGCCGAAAGTCTCGGCGTGCGCACGATGACAGAAGCCGAATGGCTGGACCTGATCGGCGAGGCGTAACCCTCCGCCGGCGGATTATTTTCCGCCGGGGATAAGGCGCTGGATAAGCGTGCGGCGCTCTGAGGCGCTGATCGCTTCCAGGTCGACGCCTTCATTGGTCAGGAGGCGGTAGCTCATCCGGTACCAGTCGCTGTCGGGATAATTGTAGCCAAGCGTGGCGCCGGCCGCCATTGCCTGATCCTTCAGGCCGAGCGTCAGGTAAGCTTCCACGAGGCGGTGCAGTGCCTCGGGCGTGTGGCTGGTCGTCTGGTACGTCTCCACAACATTGCGGAACCGGTTGACGGCTGAGAGCGTCTGGTTCGAGCGCAGGTACCAGCGCCCTACGGTCATTTCCTTGCCTGCGAGCTGGTCATTGACCATGTCGAGCTTCAGGCGCGCATCCTTTGCATACTCGCTGTCGGGGAAGCGGCGGATGATGTCATTGAGCGCAGTCTTGGCATTCTCTGTGGTCGCCTGGTCGCGGCCAACATCCGTGATCTGATCGAAGTGGCAGAGGGCGATCAGGTAATAGGCATACTCGGCTTCCGAGCCGCCCGGGTGCAGGGCGAGGTAGCGCTCTGCGGCGCCGATGGCGGTCGTGTAGTCGCGCGTCTTGTAGGAGGCATAGGCCGACATCACCATCGCCTTGCGGGCCCATTCGGAATAGGGGTGCTGGCGCTCGACTTCCTCGAACAGCAAGATGGCATTGGGATAGTCCTTGCTGTCTAGTTCCTGCGCAGCTTGGTTGTAAAGCTGCTCAACCGGACGTTCCACATAGGCGAGCTGCGCATTGCGCCGCGACGACTGGCATCCGGTGAGGGCGATGGCACAGGCGGCGATGACCAAGGGAAGCGTTGTCAGTCTGGGCATGAGCAGCGGCCTGTGTTGATTGTCTGAGCGCAATTTACCCCGCTTGATTAGCCCGAATGCGCCAGACATTCCAAGGCCCGAATGGCAGGCTGCAAGGCGACCAAGCCGGGCATTGACGGGCTTTCGGCTGAATGGGCCTTGCCGCTGGCGCGGCGCAGTCTATGTCTTGAGAGAGAGAATCGACTCCGTGATGCCCCGGAGCGAAGGCGCACTTCTCCCGGCCGGGCAAAGCGCCAAGGGCAAAACAGTCAGGTAAGGCTATGACGAGCAGGAAACTGAGTGACGCGAACACGGTTGACCGCCAGGTTGGCGAGCGTATGCGCCGCCGCCGGATTCTGCTGGGTTTGACTCAGGATCAGCTCGCTGACGCCCTTGGCATCTCTTATCAACAGATCCAGAAATACGAGACCGGCGCAAACCGGGTCAGCGCCGGGCGCCTCGCGCAGATTGCCGAAGTGCTGGAGGTTCAGCCGGGCTGGTTCTTTGGCGCTGCCGAGAAAACCGATTCTGCGGGTGGCTCCTCGCGCGCCGTGATCGATCTTGTCCGCAACTTTTCCCGCATCGAGGATGAGCGCGTGCGCACGCATCTGATGGCGCTCGTCCGGTCACTGGCTGGCCGCAGCGATGAAGATGAAGACGGTGATACCGCCGGCGGGCAAGACCGCAGCGCGAATGATCAGCGCCTGATGGGCTGATCCGGCCCCGTAGCTTTTCGACTAAAGCAGGTTTTGATCAGACGGCGAGCTGGACCGGTTCAAGGTCGGCCGGAACGCCCGCATCTTCCCAGCACCAGGCCGACGGCGTCGCGAGCAGTTTGCGCACCAGCTTGTTGTTGAGCGCGTGGCCGGGCTGCACGGCGTCATAGTCGCCGGCAATCGGCGCACCGGCGAGCATCAGGTCGCCTACCGCATCCAGCATCTTGTGGCGCACGAACTCGTCCTCGCTGCGCAGGCCTTCCGGATTCATCACGCCGTCTTCGCCGATCACCACAGCGTTCTCGAGCGAGCCGCCGCGGGCAAGGCCCATGGATTGCAGCATCTCGACATCGCGGGCGAAGCCATAGGTGCGCGCAAAAGCGAGGTCGCGGGCAAACATGCCGGGCGCAAGGCGCATGGCCATCTGCTGCACGCCGATGTGCTGGTCGTCATACTCGATCCGCGCCCGCAGTGTCAGCACATCACCCTTGGTCGGGGAGAGGACAGCGCGCTTCGCGCCTTCGCGGATTTCCACCGGCTCGAGCACGCGGATGCGGCGGCGAACGGCGCTCTGCGCCTTCTGGCCAGCTTCCATCAGCAGTTCGTAGAAGACCGAGGAAGAGCCATCCATGATCGGCACTTCCGGGCCGTCGATCTCGATGCGCAGGTTGTCGATGCCGAGGCCCGCGATTGCGGCGAGCAGGTGCTCGACGACGGCAACCGAGGTGCCGTGATCGTTGCTGAGTGTTGTGCCGAGCTGCGTGTCGGAAACGTAATCCGCGTGCGCAAGGATTTCGCCAGTGCCTTCAGCGGCATCGGTGCGTACGAAACGGATGCCGAAATTGGCAGGCGCGGGAAGCAGCGTCAGCCGCGCGCGTGCGCCGGAGTGAACGCCAACGCCAGCGCAGGTCACCTTGCGCGAAATGGTTGTCTGCCGATCACCCGCCATTGTTTTTCTGGTCCTCAGCCCGGTACGCATACTCATGGCTTCTAGATGGACCGGGCGGGTTCAGCACTCAAAACACGGGATGTTTCGCCTTATTACAACGCAGGTGCACAATTTGGATTAGTGCATTGAATTTATGCAGAATTAATCTGCAACAAATGTGTCGCCGGAACGCAACACTCGCCGTCAATGATTGGCCGAGCGCCGCAGGAAGGCGGGAATCTCCAGGTCGGCGTCATCGAAGGCCGCCGGCTCGGGGTGATCGTCCGGCGAGGAGATGATCGGCGCATTCGAGGCCGCACCGCGCGGGGCGGGGCCGGCATCGTTCTGGCTTTGCGGCGCCGGGCGGCGCCAGCCGAACAGGTTTGCGAAGCCCGAGGCTGCGGGCTCGCTGCTGCGCACGGGCACATCCGGCGCGGGGGCATCGACGCGCTCGGAGAACACGCTGGCTGCGGGCGCTGCAGGGGCGCGGGGAGGCGTCACGACTTTCGGGCGGTCATCGCGCGTTTCGGCATAGGCTGCCTCGGCTTCGGCCGTTGCAGGGACGATCTCGATGTCTTCTTCCGGGTCGAATTCGTCTGCAACGACTGTCTCCGGTGCTGCTGCCGGTGCAGCAGGAACCGCTATGCGTGTTGCAATCGGTTGCGCCACCGGAAGACGGCGCGCTGCTGCATCCAGACCGGCGGCAACCACCGAAACGCGGATGCGGCCCTCGAGGCTCGCGTCGAATGCCGAGCCGAGAATGATGTTGGCGTTCGGATCGACCTCACGGCGGATTTCGTTGGCGGCTTCGTCCAGTTCGAAGAGGGTCATGTCATAACCGCCCGTGATGTTCACGAGCACGCCTTTGGCGCCCTTGATGGTGACATCGTCGAGCAGGGGGTTGTCGATGGCGCGTTTGGCGGCTTCGAGGGCGCGGGCTTCGCCGGTCGCTTCGCCCATGCCCATGAGGGCGGTGCCCATGCCGCGCATGATGGCGCTTACATCGGCAAAGTCGAGGTTGATCAGGCCGGGCATGACGATCAGGTCTGTGATGCCGCGCACGCCGGAATACAGCACGTCATCGGCCATGCGGAAGGCATCCGCGAAGGTCGTCTTGTCGTTGGCAATGCGGAACAGGTTCTGGTTCGGCACGACGATCATCGTGTCGACATGGCCGCGGATCTTGGCGAGGCCGTCCTCGGCGAGGCGCATCCGGTGGGCGCCTTCAAAGCCGAACGGCTTGGTCACGACCGCGATCGTCAGGATGCCCATCTCCTGGGCGGCCCGGGCAATGATCGGCGCGGCGCCAGTGCCGGTGCCGCCGCCCATGCCGGCGGCAATGAAGACCATGTGCGCGCCGTCGAGGCGGGCGCGGATTTCTTCGAGGGATTCTTCGGCGGCCTTGGCGCCGATTTCGGGGCGCGCACCCGCGCCGAGGCCGGACGTCGTGCCAAGGCCGAGCTGGAGGCGGTGATCGGCGCGCGAGCGCGACAGGGCCTGCGCATCGGTGTTGGCCACGATGAACTCGACGCCCTGGAGGTTGGCCTCGATCATGTTGTTGATCGCGTTGCCGCCGGCGCCGCCCACTCCGAACACGATTATCCGGGGTTTGAGTTCCTGGGTCATGGCGCGCCTCATTCTACACTTGCGTCGGCCGGGCTGGCTGAGCCGCGAGAATGCCTCCCCGCCGCTAAAAAACGCTTAAGTGGCCTGAACTGGCGTCAGAAATTTTCCTTCAGCCAGCGCAGCACCAAGCTGATCCAACCCCGGCCGCCTCCGGCCTCTGTTTCCAATGACGACGCGCCAGCCCGCGCGGCGTCTGCGAACCCCAACTCCGGATACAGTAGCAAGCCGGAAGCCGTTGAAAAAGCAGGCGTTGCCAGTTGTTCACCTAAAGATTCTGCAAGGACCGGACGGCCGAGCCGGATCGGCGCGCCGAGGATGCGGGCGGCGACTTCGCGCACGCCGGGCAGCTGGCTGGCGCCTCCGGTCAGAACCACGCGCTGGGGAAGGACGGTCTTGACGTCACTCGACGCCAGAAGGTCGCGCGCCAATTCGAAGATTTCCTCGATCCGCGGCGCGATGATACGGGCGATCTCGGCGCGTTCGAGGCGCGAGGCGTGCAGGCGGCCATCGTCGCCGAGGCGAGGGGCCTCGATGCGCTCGGCAAGGCCCGGGCCTTCGAGATCGGCGGTGCCATAGACGTTCTTCAGGCGCTCGGCTGCCGCAAAGGTTGTGCCGATGCCCTGCGCAATATCCGATGTGACATGCGAGCCGCCGGCCGGCACGAGGCCGAGCCAGGCAGGCGAGCCGTGCAGGTAGACCGATACGGCGGTGACGCCCGAGCCGAGATCAATGCAGACAGCGCCGTTTTCGATCTCGTCATCGATCAATGTGCCCGCGCCGCTGGCGATGGCCGAAGGCACCAGCTGGCGCACGCCGAGATGGGCCCGGCCGACGCATTCGACGAGGTTCTGCACGATCGCTTTCGGGGCCGAGACGATCGACATTTTCACGGTCAGGGTTCCGGCGATCATGCCCACTGGCTGGCGCACGCGGCCGGCGGCCTTGTCGATCGTGTAGACAACGGGCCAGGCAGAGAGGACTTCCTCATTGCGGGCACCCGGCAACTGGGCGGCGCGCGCGAGGACCTGCGCGTGGAGGCGGCGGACATCCTTGGCAGTGATCGTGCGGCCGCTGACATCGATGCTGCCGGAGATCAGGCGCGAGGTCAGTTTGGGGCCCGTGATGCCGAGAATGACTTCGGTGATGGGCTCGCCAGCTTCGCGCTCGGCGTCTTCCACGGCCAGGCGGATCGAGCGCTCGAGTCCTTCCATGTCGGTGATGTTGCCGCCCGCGAAACCGCGTGTCTGCTGACGGCCGGTCCCGAGGATGTTCATCCGGCGTGGATTGTCCGTATCCGGACGGGCAATCAGGCAAGTCGTCTTGGAGCAACCGATATCCAGCGCTGCGACAATCCCGGTCGGGCGGCCGTTGAGAAGGGCAAGGCGCTTGGAGGAAAGCTCCGACATCAGATGTTCTCGGCGACCTCTTTGGTTCCGGCGGGGTCAGTCGTGGCGGCGGCCTGCAGCGGACGCAGGTAGACGCGGCCCTTGCTGCGCATGTCGATCATTTCCAGCGGGCGCTCGGTCAGGGCAGCGCGCACCTGCAGTTTCGCGAGGCGCTGCATGGCCGGCTCAAGCCCGTCATCTTCGGGCAGGCGCACGGTCACGCCATTGACGAAGCGCATATCCCAGCGGCGGGCATTGACCCGCGTGGCAACGGCGACGCGGGTGTTGATGTCCGGTGCGGCGGCGAGGGCGGCGGTAAGCAAGGGCGCCGCTTCCGGAGCGCCCTTTCCGGCAAGGCGGAGAAGTTCCGGATGGTCTTCCGCGCGCGCGCCGGGCAGGACGCGGCCAAGGCCGTCGACGACCTGCCATTGGCGGCCATCGTGCCAGAGCGCGACCGGCTCGGCCGCGTCGGCGAGGATCACAACCTGGCCTGGCCAGAGCCGGTGGACGCGAACGTTGAGCACCTTGTTGGTCGCTTCGACGCGGCTGCGGATCAGGTGCGGATCGGCGCGGAACATGTTCTCGCCGGGTTCGATCATTGCGGCGGCGCGCACTTCTTCGGCAAGGACCGGATTGTCCTCAAGCCCCATGACCGCCACGTCTTTCACATCAAGGCCGACCACGCGTGCGCCGTCATCCACGAAGCCGCCAAAGCGTGATCCGATCTGCGACAGCGAGCCGCCCATCCAGGCGGCCGTGGCAACGAGGATCGCGACCAGCATCACGATACCGAAGATCACCGAGGAAACCCGGACTTCCTCGCCCGTAACTTCGTCGACGATGGTGGCCGGGCGGCGGCGGCCGGAGGGTACGGTCTGGTTGCGCTCTATCTTTGGCATGAAGCGTCCTCGATCATCCAGGCGACAAGCTCCACGAAACTCATGCCCACATGCGCGGCCTGCTCGGGAACGAGCGAGGTCGGCGTCATGCCGGGCTGGGTATTGGTTTCGAGGATCACGAGCCGGTCCTTCTTGTCATCGTATCGGAAGTCCGAGCGCGTCGCCCCGCGGCATCCGAGTGCGAGGTGAGCCTTGAGCGATGCTTCCATCGCTGCCTTGGTCACGTGCGCGGGGAGATCCGCAGGGATCACATGCTGCGATCCACCAGCCGCGTATTTTGCATCGAAATCGTAATAGTCCCTTAAGGTCGTGATCTCGGTGACGGCGAGGGCGCGGTCGCCGAGCACGGCAACGGTCAATTCGCGGCCGGGGATGTATTCCTCCGCCATCAGATAATCGCCGTAGCGCCAGTTCGCGCCGGTCAGTTCCTGCGGCGGACTGTTGGTGCCTTCGCGCACGATCAGCACGCCGAAACTCGAGCCCTCGTTGACGGGCTTGATGACATAGGGCGGCTTCAGGGCATGCGCCGCGGCGGCTTCGGCGCGGGTGACACGGCGGTCCTCGGCAACGTCGAGTCCGGCCTGGCGATAGACCGCTTTCGACTTCAGTTTGTCCATCGCCAGCGCCGAGGCGAGCACACCGGAATGGGAGTAGGGGATGCCCATCAGTTCGAGCAGGCCCTGCACGCAGCCATCTTCGCCCCAGGGGCCGTGCAGGCCGTTCAGCACCGCGTCCGGCTTTGCCTCTGCCAGCTGGCGGGCAAGCTCGCGGGTCGCGTCGATCTCCGTGACGTCATAACCGGCCGTCCGTGCAGCCTCTGCCATCTGCTTGCCGGAGGAGAGGGACACGGGGCGTTCCGAAGACCAGCCGCCATAGATAACCGCCACCCGTTTCATCGAATTTCCTCCTGAATCACGTTCTGTGCACCAGCGTCCTGAATGGAACGCTGCGGTGAACACCAGCTTAAAGGGGAGGCCGGGGCACCTGTCTGGCCGAAAACGGGCGGATTACAGAAAAATCATCTCCCGACACGCGAATGGCTATTGACTACACGTATAGTCATTATTGATAAGCAACAAATCGATAATGAAAAACGGCAAACCCCGGGTGACTCGCAGAGAGGCTCGATGTGCGCCCCAGGGGAGAAAAAAATGCCGCTACAACGATTCCTGTTGGGCACTGCTGCCGCTTTCATGCTTGCCGGACTGCCACTGGCCGGCGCCCAGACCGAAACCGTGCCGGCCTCGGCGAGCGGAACGGACCGTACGACGTTTACGCCCGCCGACTTTGCCCAGTTTGGCCCGCAGAACGCGCTCGACATGGTGCGCCGGGTGCCCGGCTTCGCCATCCTGAGCGACGACACGGGCAATCGCGGGTTCGGCCAGGCGCGCGGCAACGTGCTGATCGACGGGCAGCGTGTTTCGGCCAAGTCCAATGGCGCGGAAGCCGCGCTCGGGCGGATCGCGGTGGCGCGGGTCGTGCGGATCGAAGTGCTGGACGGGGCGCAGACGGATATTCCGGGCCTCTCCGGCAAGGTCGTCAACGTTGTGACCGACGGCAAGGGATCGCTTGATGGGTCCTGGCGCTACAAGTGGCGTTTCCGCGAGAACCTGCCGCCGACCTATGACGAGATGAACCTCACCCTCTCCGACGCGGATGGGGCCCTCAGCTGGACGTTCGAAGCCGACAGCGCTCCCGGGCGCGGGGCAGATGCCGGCTGGCGCGACATCTGGGACGGAACCGGTGTGCTGATCGAGCGGCGCGATGAGGACTTCACCTCGGTCGAGGACAACGTGACCCTCTCAGGATCGATGGCCTGGAAGCCGGCGAGCGGCACGGTGGCCAACCTGAACGCGAAGGGTCAGCTCTACGAAGGAAACCGGAAGCAGGTATCGACCACTTTTCCCGTGGGCGGCCCGGAAGGACGGCGTTACTTCAAGGGATCGGAAGACGAATGGAATGCCGAGATCGGCGGCGACCTCGAGTTCGATGCGGGCCCCGGACGTCTGAAACTCATAAGCCTCGCGCGGCACGAGCACAGCCCCTTCATCGATATTTTCAGCACAGCCAATCTGGACGGAACGGGCCTGTTCGATCAGCGCTTCGAGCAGACGATCGACGAGGGCGAGTACATCCTACGCGGTGAGTATGCGCTGAAAATCGGGGAGGGGCGCGACTTGCACCTCTCGGCCGAGGGAGCGTTCAATTTCCTCGAAGCGGAGAGCGGCCTGTTCGAGGCGGTTGGCGGTGGTCCGCTCACGGAGGTTCCGCTCGGCCTGTCGAATTCGCGTGTCGAGGAGCGGCGCGGCGAGGTGATCCTCACGCACGGCCGTCAGCTGAGCCCGAAGCTGAACCTGCAGCTCTCGGCGGGCGCGGAATATTCGGAACTCTCGCAGACGGGCGATGCCGAGAACAAGCGCACCTTCACGCGGCCCAAGGGCACGGCCAGCCTATCCTGGCAGCAGAGTGATACGCTAAAGCTCGTCTCGAAAGTCGAGCGGCGGGTTGGCCAGCTGAACTTTTTCGACTTCATATCCTCGGTCAACCTCGAGCAGGAGAACGGCGTCGATGGCAACCCGGAGATCGTGCCAAGCCAGTCCTGGCGGCTGAACCTTGAAGCCGAGAAGGACTTCAAGGACTGGGGGGCCTCCACCGTGCGCCTCGTGTTCGTTGACCTTGAAGATGTGATTGATCAGGTGCCGATCGGCACCGGGGCAGGGCCCGGAAACCTCGAGAGCGGCAAGGCGTTCGGCATTGAAACGGACTCGACGCTGAAGCTCGAGAAAGCCGGGTTCAAGGGCGCGGAGCTGACCTTCAACGGGCGCTACTATGACACGGAAGTGGACGATCCCGTGACCGGCGAGCGCCGGTCGATCAATTCCCACCTGATCTGGGAATGGAACATGGAACTCCGGCAGGATGTTCCGAACACGGATTGGGCCTGGGGCACGATCATTGAGGGCTTCAAGTCCGAGCCGTCCTACCAGCTCAACCAGGTTGCGCTCAGTGGCAATACGCCAGCCTTCTCGATGGTCTATCTCGAGCACAAGGACATTCGCGGGATGACCGGCACGATTGCCTTCGGCAACCTGTTCAACCAGCGCGACACGTTCTGGCGCGAAATCTACGACACCGACCGGAACGGCGCTGTGCTTCGCACCGAGAAATATGCACGTGCTTTCGGCCCGATCTTCACCGTGGAGCTTAAAGGCACCTTCTAGGGTGTCTGGATACGGCCGATGCGGCGCACTTCCCAGCGCAGGCTTACGCCGGATGTCTCCAGCACGCGGGCGCGCACGAGTTCGCCGAGCGCTTCGAGATCTGCGGCGGTTGCCTCGCCGGTATTGATGAGGAAGTTGCAGTGCATCGGTGAGACCTGCGCGCCGCCGACTTTCAGGCCGCGGCAGCCGGCCGCGTCGATCAGCTTCCAGGCCGAACGTTGATCCGGCGTGCCGGGTGGATCGGGATTAGCGAAGGTCGAGCCTGACGTCTTCTCGCGGATCGGCTGTGTTTCGGCGCGGCGCGCCTGCAGGGTGTCGATCGCTGCGGAGATGGTCTCCGGCGCATCCGTTCCGGCCGCGCGCAGCACGAGGCGCGTGACAATGAAATCGTCCTGCAGGTCCGTGTGGCGATAACTGAAATGAACGGGCTCATGCCCCTCGCCGAACACGCGCCGTTTTCCGTCGCGGCTGACGCCTTCCAGCCGGACAAGGACGTCTTTCAGTTCGCGGCCATAGCAACCCGCATTGGTGCGGGTCGCCCCGCCGAGCGAACCCGGAATTCCGGAGAGAAATTCGAGGCCCGTCAGGCCGTGCCGGGCCGCCGCCTTCGCGACGGCGACATCGAGCGCGCCCGCGCCTGCCGTCAGTTCAAGCTCCCCGGTCTTCATCACTTCCGCCCAGGCGCGGCCCATCAGCCGGATGACGACTCCCGGTATGCCGCCATCACGCACGATCAGGTTCGAGCCGACGCCGAGCGCCGTGACGGGGATCGACGGATCCAGCGCGCCGAGAAACGCTGCAAGATCAGCTTCGTCTTCCGGCAGGAAGAGCACATCCGCAGGCCCGCCGACCCGGAACCAGGTGTAGGGCGCCAGGGGCGCGTGCTCGATAAGTTTGCCTCGGGCGGGCGGCAGGGAAAGACGGGTCATGGAAAAGAGCGGGTCGCCCGGCGCGGGGGTGGTGTCAAGCGGCGGGCTCTGCCCGGCGCCGCGCTACTCGCTGTCGCCGGTCCGTCCCGGAGGCGGGCCGCCGCCTTGAAGCCAGCGGTCGCCGCGTTCCGGGCGCGGCTCCGGGGCGGAAAGCCGGGCGATCCCGATCGATCCGTTCGCGTCCTGATAATTGGCGGCGAGCTTCGAAATGACGTCCCGGAACTCTTCAAAGGTGACCAAACGGTCGAGATTCGGATCGAATCGCACCGGGTTTGACAGCGTGTCATCCAGCGTCGGCAGGCTCGAGGGCGACCAGCTGGCCATCATTGTTCTTGTCCGCCAGCAGGAAGGCCGCGCGGGTTCCGGTTTCGAGTTCTGCTGCGGAAATCACGCCGTCATTGTCCACATCAAAGCTGGCAAACAGGCCCCCGCCGGGAACCAGCCGGCCGATATTGCGCTGCGCAGGCGCCGAGTCCGGTTTCACCAGCCCCTGGCCCGGCAGCCGGACCAGCTCGTCGCCGTCATCTTCGGCCTGCGCGTAAACGGGCAGCGCAGCCAGAAGCAGGGCCGAGAGGAGCAGGGGCGGCAGGATGCGTCGCATGGATCGGGGACTCCTCAGGCTTGACGATGGTTACCCTAAGCGGGTGTGTCGTTTATGCAACAGGCCTCTGCAGCGCCAGACAGGTGGCTGAGGAAACCTTCATGCGCAGCCTCGCAGCCCCTGAATTAACCGCGCCTTAACGCTCGCGGCGCCATTCGTTAACCAGTATAAACTTGTTGCGAGTCGTGCCTCGTCCCGGGGTGGCGGCGCGTTGGCTTGGAAAGGCGAGCGTCCGATGAACGCAGATCAAGTGCCCATCATCATGGCGGTCGGTACCGCGATGCTGGCCCTCGGCGCGCTGCTCTGGGCGCTCAGGGTATCGGATGGCGCGCGCGGCGCGGCCAAGAAGTACCGCGACCTTGCCGGCGAACGCGAAACCGAGAATGCGGCGCTGAAATCCGTGCTCGGTGCCCATCCGGGGGTGATCCTCGTCTGGCAGGGCGACGCGCTGGAAGTGGAAGGCGACGAAATTACGCCTCCGAACGTGTTCGGATCATCCGTGGCCCTCGCCGGCCTCCTCAGCTTCACCGATGCAGCGATTTCCGACAATCCGACGGTGCGGATCGTCGAGGGCATTGCCGATCTGGAAGCGCGCGACTCCTCCGGCCAGGACACGACGCTGCGCATTCGCCTGCGCGAATTGCGCGAAAGCGGCACGGCCTTTTCGCTGACGATCATCGGGCCTTCGGGCCGTTTCCTCGAAGCCGATGGCCGCACTGCCGGGGCGCGCGCTGTCGTCTGGGTGACCGACTCCACGATCAAGGGACTTGAAGAAAGCTCCGCCCGCGGAAAATTCGAGGAAGCCCGCCAGGTCATCGCGCGCGATCCGACCGCCTTCCTGGACATGCTGCGCAAGGCGCCGTTCCCGGCCTGGCGCGTGTCCGGCATGGGCCGCCTGCAATGGGCAAACCCGGCCTACCTTGCCGCCGTGGATGTCTCGAGCCTTGACCGCCTGCTGGAAGAGCAGACCATGCTGGACCAGTCCGTCGCCGAGCAGGCCCGCAAGACCATTTCCGATGGACAGGAACATGACGAGACACGGCATATCGGCATCAAGGGTGATCGCCGGGCGATGCGTGTACTGACCTTCCCGCTTTCGGGCGGGGCAGGGGCCATGGCCTTCGACGTCACCGCGCAGGAGAATGCGCGCGAGGAACTGAACCGCCACGTCCGCGCGCATGACGAGACGCTGAACCATGTTGCTGACGCGGTCGCGATCTTCAGCGCCGAGCGCAAGCTGACCTTCTACAACAAGGCCTTCCGCGACATGTGGGACCTTGAGGAAGCCTTCCTGCTTGACCGCCCGAACCATGGACAGTTGCTCGACCGGCTGCGCGAACGCCGCAAGCTGCCCGGCCGCCCGAACTATGCCGAATGGCGCGCCGAAGAGATTTCCTACTATCTCGATCTCGACGGCGTGAAGGAAGACAAGTGGTCCCTGCCGGACGGCCGAACATTGTCGGTGACACGCCAGCGCCACCCGATGGGCGGCCTGCTTCTGCTATTCAAGGACATCACCGTCCAGCTGGACCTGCAGACGAAGTTCAACGCGCTGATCAAGACGCAGCGCTCGACGCTCGACAATCTGCACGAGGCAGTGGCCGTGTTCGGCAGCGACGGGCGCCTCAAGCTGCACAACCGCGCCTTCCAGCGCGCCTGGGATCTGTCCGCCGACCTCTTGAAGGACTCGCCGGACTATGACGACATCATCAAGGCCTGCGTGCCACTGTTCCATGACGCGGATATCTGGGGCGCCATCAAGGTGCACATCACAGATCCCTCGGCAGCAGCCCGCCAGGCGACCACTGGCGAGATGCGCCGTTCTGATGGCTCGCTGTTGACCTACATCACCAACCCGCTGCCGGACGGCAATACGCTGATCGCCTTCGCTGACGTCACGGCCACGCGCCGCGTCGAATCCGCCCTGCGTGACCGTGCCGAAGCCTTCGAAGCGGCTGACCGCCTCAAGACCGAATTCGTGCGCAATGTCAGCTACCAGCTGCGCTCGCCGCTGACGACGATCTTCGGATATGCTGAACTTCTCGAAACGCAGCGCAATGGCGTGCTCACGGAGCGTCAGGCAGACCATGTGCGGGCAATCCTCTCGGCGTCGGACCATCTCAACAAGCTGATTGAGAACATTCTCGACCTTGCACTGATCGAAGCCGGACGCATGGATCTCGACCTCGACATGGTCAATCTCGAGGACCTGATTGCCGATGGCATCGAGATGGTCGTCTCGAAAGCCGAAGACACCGAGGTGACTGTCCGTTCCGAGATCATCGGCAAGCTCGGCACGATCCGCGCCGATGCCCGCCGCATCAAGCAGGTTCTGTTCAATCTCGTCTCGAACTCGCTTCGCTTTACCGAATCCGGCGGCGAAGTCGTGGTCTCGGCCCAGCGCGCCGGCGACATGATCATGCTCAGCGTGCGGGATAACGGCGTCGGCCTTGAGGCCGACAAGCGCGCCACCAGCTTCGACAGCTTTGTGTCCGGCGACCAGCGCGGCGCGGGTCTCGGCCTCGCGCTCGTAAAGCACTTCATCCACCTGCATGGCGGCACGGTCGGCATGAAGCCGGTGGATGGCGGCGGACTTGAAGTCACTTGCTGGCTGCCTGCCCAGGTGCCGGCCACGATCCAGGCGCCGGTGCACCACCAAGAAGGCGCGCCGCTCTAATCCGTCACACCGGGTCGCGCGCCCGGTAGACCTCTTCGTCGAGCTCGCCTTCCCATTTGGCGACAACGGTAGCGACCGCCAAGTCGCCCGTGATATTCGTCACGGTACGCATCATGTCGAGGATGCGGTCGAACGGGAACAGCAATGCGATGATCAGCACGGTCTGTTCAGGTGTCGCCCCGACGATACCCAGCGTCGTTGTGGCGAGCAGCAGGCTCACGGACGGCACGCCGGCGGTGCCGATCGAGACCAGCGTCGCCATCAGGATAATCGTGAGATAAGTACCGGCAGTGATCGGAATGCCAAGCGCCTGCACCGCAAACAGGGCGATCAGGCCCTGATAAAGCGCAGTCCCGTCCATGTTGATGGTTGCGCCCAGAGGAAGCACTGACGACGCGACCGGTTTGCCGATGCCGAGGTTCTTGGTGGCGCACGAGATCGTCATGGGCAGGGTCGCATTCGAGGACGAGGTCGAGAAGGCCAGCGCCTGCGCGTCAACGACGCCGCGGAAGAAGGGCATCAGGGGCAGGCGGACAATGCCGCGGATCATCGAGCCATAAGTGAAAAGGATGTGGAGGCCGCAGGCGAGATAAAGAGACATCGTCATCTTGCCGAGAACGGTGAGGACACCAAAGCCGTATTGCCCGAGTACCCAGGCCATCAAGGCGAAAACGCCGATCGGCGCGGTTTCCATCACGATCAGCGTAAGCTTCATCATCGCCTCGGCTGCGCTGTCGAACAGCTTCTGCAACGGCTTGCCTGGCTCGCCGGACAACAGGATGCCGATGCCGAGAAGTAGGGCGAAGAAGATGATCTGCAGCACGTCGCCCCTTGCAAAGGCGGCGACGGGATTGTCGGGAATGATGGAAATCAGGGTGCGGATCAGTTGTTCACCGACCGAGCCTGCCGCCGGATTCGCCGCTAGTTTCTCGCGTGTCGAGTCGAGGTCCGATGCGGAGACAAGGCTGGTGTCGAAGCCCGCACCGGGCTGGACGATCGATCCGATGACTAGGCCGATGCTGATCGCAATCACCGTGGTGCCCATATACATGGCCAGCGCGCGGCCGCCGAGGCTGCCGAGCCGCTTGGGGTCGCCCATGGCCAGTACGCCGGACACCAGCGTCGTGAAAATAAGTGGCACAACCAGCATCTTGATGAGGTTGATGAACGCATCGCCGATCGGCTTCGCCCAGGCAGTCAAGTTCGCTGCAGCAGCGTCCGGCCCCATCACGGCGCGAAGCACCAGTCCGGTCACCGCGCCGAGCACAAGCCCGAGGAGCACGCGCTTCCAGAGATCGATTTCAAACCACGTCTTCATCGCAGTCCTCCTGTCATGCCCCCGAGGGGAGGCTAGGGTGAGGGGGAGGGTATGGCAACCTTTCGGATGCGGCGCCTTGCCATGTGCCACCGCTCGGCCCTATCCCGTGCACGATGCCGAATGATCATGCCCCCCTGCCGATCGATGACGTCCTGCGTGAAATCCGCGCGGCGCTGACTACGTCGAACCGGCTCGTGCTAGCTGCGCCACCTGGCGCGGGTAAGACAACGCGCGTGCCACTTGCACTCGCCGGATTGCTCGATCAGCCCGCGCCAATTACCGGCCGCATCCTGATGCTGGAACCCCGGCGGATTGCCGCTCGCATGGCGGCGGAGCGCATGGCCTCGAGCCTCAGTGAGAAGCTCGGGCAGACGGTTGGTCTCACCACGCGGGTTGACCGGAAGGTTTCGGCGGCCACCCGGATCGAAGTGATCACCGATGGTCTCTTCACGCGCCGCATCCTGAGTGATCCTGAACTGAAGGATGTCGGAGCGGTGCTGTTCGACGAGTTCCACGAGCGGCGGCTGAATTCGGATCTGGGTCTCGCCCTGGCGCTGGAGTCGCAGGGCGTGCTGCGCGAAGACCTCCGCCTACTGATCATGTCGGCCACCCTCGATACAGCCTCCGTGGCCAAGGCCATTTCGGCGCCGGTCATCGAGAGCGAAGGCCGGCAATATCCGGTGGAGACGCGTTATCTTGGCCGCTCCGACGAGCGCATCGAAGACCGGATGCCGAAAGCCATCCGTCAGGCGCTGCGGGAGGAGCAAGGCTCTGTTCTCGCCTTCCTGCCGGGTGCGCGTGAAATCCACCGCGTAGCCGAGGCACTCGGCGGCCTCGGGCCGGACATCCTCGTTGCGCCCCTGTTCGGTGCCCTCTCGCCCGCCGAGCAGGATGCCGCCGTCTCACCCGCGCCGCCTGGCAAGCGCAAGGTCGTGCTCGCCACCGATCTTGCCGAAAGCGCGCTGACCATCGAAGGCGTGAGGATCGTCATAGATTCCGGCCTTGCCCGCGTTGCGGAGGACGAAGCCGGTGGTCTGGGAACGAGGCTGACCACTGTGCGCGCCTCGCGTGCCTCGGTCGACCAGCGGCGCGGCCGGGCAGGGCGGACGGCGCCGGGGGTCTGCTACCGTTTGTGGGACGACGCGGCGACGCGGGGGCTAACTGCGGCGCCGACACCGGAAATCCTGTCGAGCGATCTCTCAGGCCTCGTGCTCAGCCTTGCCGAATGGGGCGAGCGTGACCCGGCGAAGTTAACCTGGCTCGATGCGCCGCCCGCCGGGAAATACAAGGCCGCCGAAGCGCAGCTCCTCGCGCTCGGAGCGCTGGATGCGTCCGGCGCGCTGACGGCGAAGGGCCGAGAGATGGCGCGCCTGCCAATGGCGCCGCGCCTCGCCGCACTGATCGCGTCCGCGCCGGGACCGGCGGAAAAGGCGCTGGCAGCCGAAATTGCCGCTCTCGCCGGTGAGCGCGGCATGGGCGGTGAGTCGAGCGACCTGCGCGACCGGCTGCTGCGCTTCCGCGCCGATGGCGGACCGCGCGCGCGAAGCCTGAAGGCGCAGGCCGCAAGCTGGGGCGGCGGCGCGAAGCCGGGCAGTGATCTTGCGCGGCTTCTCGCATCGGCCTGGCCGGACCAGGTGGCACGGCGGCGTCCGGGGTCCGAGGCATCCTACCTGATGGCCTCTGGCCGTGCAGCGACTATTCCGCCGACGGATGGTCTCGCCAAGTCCGAATGGCTGGTGATCGCTGAACTCGGCGGCGCTGCGCGCGATCCGCGTATCACGCTGGCCCTGCCGCTGACCGAAGCCGAAGCACTGGCCAGCCAGAAAACGTTGACGGGAGACCGCGCGCAGTTCGATCCGAAATCCGGAAAGTTCACAGCGCGGCGGGTCAAGGCGCTCGGCGCGATCATCCTGTCCGAGGCGCCCTTGCCGAAGCCTTCGGCCGATGCCGCCGCTGCCGCCATGCTATCGGCGGTGGAGACGGGCGGCTTCGGTGCGATTGGGGCAGCCGACGTCATCGAAGAGACGCTGAGTCGTTTGCGCATCCTTGAAACGGCCGGCCTGATCACCGCACCGGTTAGCGAGGCGGGCGCGTTGGTTGCATCGGCGCCTGATTGGCTGCTCCCCTTGCTGCGCCGGAAGGGAGCGTCTGTCCCTGCGCCGCACGAGGTGCGTGATGCATTGGTCCAGTCGTTTGACTGGCCAGTGCAGGAAGCGCTGCGCCGCGAGGCGCCGCTGACGCTCGACCTGCCCTCTGGCCAGGAGGCCCGGGTCGACTGGCTCGATCCACGCGCGCCGCTTGTCTCCGCCCGGGCGCAGGCCTTCTATGGCCTGACCGAACATCCGAAGATTGCGGCTGGCCGTGTGCCCGTGACGGTCGAGATGCTGTCGCCCGGCATGAAGCCGGCAGCCACCACGCAGGATCTCGCGCGCTTCTGGGGCGGCGGCTACAAGGACATGGCCAAGGACATGCGTGGGCGTTATCCCAAGCATGACTGGCCGGAAGACCCGGCGAATGCCCGGGCGCATGAAGGCCGCACCAAGCGGCGGCTGACCTGACGGGCGCACTAGGAAAGACAAGGCGAATGATCTCAACCCGCCCTTTCTTGATTGGACTTGCTGCTGCGCTCGCGGCCTGCACGACTGCGCCGCCGGCGCCGGAGCGGGTCGCTGAGCCGCGTCCGCCGATTGTGATACCGGCCCAAGGCGTCCGCATAGGCGTGATGGCGGCGACACTCGACGGTGAGGTTGTCCGCGCCGAGCGCGCAGGTGAGCGTTTCATTCCGGCCTCCAACACGAAGATCTTCACGGCTGCGGCCGCCTTCCGATATTTGCCGGGACTCGACGCGCCAAACCCGGAGATGGCCACCTCGCTTGTACTTGTGCCAGGCGAAGCAGGTGCGCCGCCATCGCTGGTGATCGTCGGCCGGGGGGACGCAACGCTTCGAGACGACGCAAACTGTATCGACAATTGCCTGCATCAGCTTGCAGACGCCGTAGCTGCACGCGGAATCACGCGCGTCGGCGACGTGATCGGCGATGCAACCCATTTCCCGCATGAACCCTTCGGGCTCGGCTGGAGCTGGAACAACCTGCCCTTCTATTTCGGCGCACCGGTCTCTGCGCTCACGGTCAACGGCAATGCCGCTGCCTTGCGTATCGAGCCGGAGTCGACCGAAGGTGCGCCCGTGATGGAAACCTGGGCTGCAGGCGATGATTTGCTCCGTATCCGGAATGAGGCGATCACCGGTCCTCTTGGCAGCGAGAACCTGCTCAGTGTCCTGCGCTTGCCGGGTTCGGACGAAGTCGTCCTGAGCGGCACGCTTCCTGCGGACGCTAAGCCTCGCAACTACTTCCTCAGCGTGCCCGATGCGTCTGTCGCCGCGGCCCAGCGCCTTGTTCGCCTGCTCGCGGCGCGTGGTATCACCGTGGAAGGGACAGCCAAGGCGCGCACACGCCGCGACGCCTCGATTGGAGGCGAAGAGATCGCGCGCCTCGCCGCCCCGCCGCTCCTGACCACGATCATCAATGTCTCGAAGGACAGCGACAATCTCTCTGCCGAACTGCTGCTGCACCACATCGCGCGGGCGCAAGGCGGCGAGGGGTCTGAAGCCGGCCTCGACGCCGTCCATGCCATGCTGGACGAGGCCGGCATCGGGCGCACCGAGATCGAACTCTTCGATGGTTCGGGCCTGTCGCCGTATAACCGGGTCTCGCCAGACGCGACGGCGCGCTTCCTCGCCTGGACCGCGCAGCAGCCGTGGGGCGAGGCCTTCCGGGCAACGCTGCCGGTCGGCGGTAAGTCGGGATCGCTGTCCCGCCGCTTCCGCGGCACACCGCTCGAAGGCCGCATCTTCGCGAAGACGGGCACCGTGCAGGGCGTCAATGCGCTGTCTGGCTTCCTCGTTGCTGCGAGCGGTGAGACACTCGTCTTCTCGGTCATTGCCAATGACCGGCCGGCAGATGCGGATTCCGTTGTGCCGCTGATCGATGCCCTGCTGCTTGAGATCGCGGCGGAGAACTAGGCTGCTTCAGTTCGGGCGGCGGCCGTGGTCGTTGCCCCAGTCCATGCCCATGGATTTCTTCATCCAGTCGGCAAAGGTCGCAGGCTTCTCAAGCGCCTTCGGGTCCAATGATCCGTAGGCGACCAATGCGCCGTCCACGCTTTCAAGCCGCACGCCCTTCAGGCGCTGGCCATTGTTTGAATAGTCATAGGCGCCGTAGCCGGGATCGAGGATGAGCATCACCTGATGCCCGCCCTTGCCATCCTCGCCGCGTCCGAAGACGAGGCCATAGACTTTCTCGCGATTGAACAGGCCATGGCTCGAGGCCTGCCGCTTGCCGTCCAGCAGGACTTCGTCCCAAAGCAGGTTGCGCCGCCATTGCAGCACATGCATCCGCTCGTCGGCGACAATCTTGATGTCCAGCTCGTGCAGGGACACGCGAACCAGCTCTGCATGCATCGGCAGCCTCCAAAGTCCTTATCGTTTTTCAATATATGTACGACAGGGCCCGCGTCAAACGGAATCAGAACGGGCAGGGCGAGTCGAGGTGCAGGGGCTCGCCGGTCGCCGGATGCATGAAGCTCAGAGACGCAGCGTGCAAGGCGAGGCGCGGCGCTGCAGCGAGCGCTTCGGCATAGGCATAAAACTCATCCCCAAGGATCGGATGTCCGATCTCGGCAAGGTGCACGCGCAACTGGTGCGACCGGCCGGTAAGGGGCGTCAGCGAAAGCCGCGCCGAGTTTCCGCTCACCCGCAGCGTTTCATACCGCGTCACGCTCGGCTTGCCGATTACATGGTCGACCTTCTGCAGGGGCCGGTTAGGCCAGTCGGTGATCAGCGGCAGGCTGATCTCGCCGCTGGCCGGTGAAGGGGCGCCCCAGACATCGGCGATGTAGCGCTTGGCAATCTCGCCGCGTTCGAACAGGCCGGACAGCGCACGCTGCATCTCCTTGCCGCGCGCGAGCAGGAGCAACCCGCTCGTCGCCATGTCGAGACGGTGCACCGTCAGCGCGTCCGGATATATCGCCTGCGCGCGGCTCAGCGCACAATCTGCCTTGTCCTCGCCCCGTCCGGGTACGGAGAGCAGTCCGGATAGTTTGTCCACCGCGATCAGGTGCGCGTCCGCATAAAGCACGGCGAGTTCCGCCGACGGCGGCGCATAGATGCTCATGGTTTGAGGCCAGGCAATGCCAGCCGGAAAGCGGTCCCGGTTTCACCCGTTTCCTGCAGGGTCAGCTCTCCGCCAAGCGCGGCGGCGAGTTCATGCGCAATCACGAGGCCGAGGCCTGTTCCGTTTGCGCGCGATGAACCGGCGAAAGGCTTGAACAGGTTTTCGCGGGCTTTTTCGGGCAGGCCCGGTCCGGAATCGCGGAAAACCAGCGCGCCGGTGTCGAGCGTGATCCGGATTTGCCGCAGAGGCCCGCCTGCTGCGGCCATCGCCTCGGCCGCATTGCGCAGAAGGTTTGCCGAGATTCGGTAAAGATGTTCGGGATCGCTTTCGATGATCATGTCCGCGGGAACATCCGCTGAGAAAGCAATGTCGCCGCCGTTGAGCGCCTCGTCCGCGGCTTCCATCAGGACCGTCCGCAGGCTGACAGGTTGAAGCTTCGGTGGGCGCGGCGCAGCCTTGCCATAGTCGAGTGTTGCCGTGGCGAGGTCAATCGCCCGCTCCAGCGCGCGCTGCAGGCGCGGCGCCGCCCGCTTGACGCGCGGATCTTCGGATTTGGCAAGCACGTCGGACACCAGCTGCGCCGAGGCGAGCGAGTTGCGCAGGTCATGGTTGATCTTGGCCACGGCGCTACCGAGTTCGGCCAGGTGCGCGCGCTGGCGGAATGCATCCGCCACCGCCTCTTCCATGCCCGACAGGGCATTTTGCGCCCGGCCGATCTCGTCGCGGCGCGTCGTGGGCGACAGGCGGCGTGTCCAGCTGCCGGGATCGCGGCTGAACTGCTCGACGCTGACCGTCACCCGCTTCATCGGGCGCACAACCAGGGCGTCCAGCACGGCATAGATCAGCACGGCCGCCACGAGCGCAATGATCAGCGAGATGCCGGCAATCCGCCAGGCAAAGGCAACCAGCGCGGCCTTCATCGGGGCCTGCGGCACAACGATCTCGATCACGCGGCCCTCGGCCGAGCCTTCGGCGATCACGATCAGGTTTTCGCCCTCCGGCGCGAAATACTCGGACATCGTCGCGAACGACCGCCCCATCGGGGTCGTACCCCTCAGGTCGACCGTTCGCATTGGTCCTTCGATCGGTGCCTTTGGCGCGAGCAGCTGGATGTGCATCTCGTCTTCGATCTCGGCGACCGCCAGCACCTCGGCCTTCATCAGGAGGCTTTCGGAGAGTTCATCCGACACTTCCCGCATCGGGGCGGCATCAAGGGCGAGCGCGGCGATCCGCGCCGCTGCAACGCGTTCCTCCAGCCATTGGGTGCGCAGGTTGCTGACAGAAGGGATGAAGATCAGGAATTCGGTAAACAGGATCGCGCCCAGCGTGATCGCGAACAGCCGGCCGGACAGGCCTTCCGCGAAACGCTTCAGGCGCGGCAGGGGCTTCGTATCCGGGAGGGGCGAAGGCGGCGTCACGCCCTGAGGCTTAGGCGAAATCCGGCATCAGGGGAACGGGCGAACGCGCGCCTCGATCAAGGAATCCGCTGCAAGAGGCCAACAAGTGTCCGCGCCGGTTTGCCAAAAACGCTGGGCGTGAAATAGGCCGACGCCGCCCGCTTAACCACTTCCGCCCGGGTCGGGTAGGGCGAGATGAAATTGGTCAGCGCGGTCAGCTTCAGCCCATTCGACATCGCCAATGACACAATCTGCAGGATGTCGCCGGCCCCGTCGCCCGCAATTGAGGCCCCCACGAGTTTGCCCTTGTGCAGCACCAGCTTCGCTTCCCCGAGTGTCTCGCCCTCGGCAATCGCCCGGTCATTGTCATGGAAGGGGAAGGCGGTCGTCTTCACAGCCTCGCCGAACTTTGCACGGGCCTCGGCTTCCGTCAGCCCGATCTGGGCGATCTCGGGTGAGGTATAGATGACCGAAGGCACCGGCAGGCTTGCCGCCGTGCTGCCCTGCTTGAAGAAGGCACGGCGGATGAAGACGGAGGCGTGCCAGCCTGCCACATGCGTGAACTGTTCGCGCCCCGCCGCATCGCCCAGTGCCCAGACGCGCGGATTGCTCTTTGAACGGAGCGTATCGCCCACCGTGATGCCGGTCGGCGTGTGGGCCACGCCGCCCTTGTCGAGGTCAAGACCGTCCAGTACAGCGCGCCGCCCAAGCGCCACCAGGAGGTGGCTTCCCTGAACGGCGACTTCGCCGCCGGGTCCTTCGGCATGGACCGTGATGCTGCCCGCAGCACCGGAAACCCGCGCCGCCGTGTGCTGTTCGAGAATCGTGACGCCTTCGCCCCGGATGGTGTCCGCCGCGAGTTTGGCGTGGCCTTCATCCGCCCGGGCAAGCGCCCGGCCCATTTCGATGACGGTGACTTTGGCCCCGAGGCGTCCAAAGGCCTGCGCCAGTTCCAGCCCGATGGGCCCGCCGCCCAGCACGATCAGGTGATTGGGAAATTCCGGCGTCGAGAAGATCGTCTCGTTCGTCAGATAGGGTACTTCTGCGAGGCCCGGTATGGGCGGAATGAACGCGCGGCTTCCCGTGGCCACGATGATCCGCCGCGCCTTGACGCGCGCCGTGTCGGAAACGACCGTAGACGGATCAGCAAACCGGGCCGCCTCTCGGATCACAGTGCATCCCAATCCTTCGAACCGCTCCTGGCTGTCGACCGGCGCAATCGTCTCGATGGTCTTGCGCACATGCGCCTTGACGCCGTTCCAGTCGACGCTGGCAGGTCCGATCGTCACGCCATACTTGCCAGCCTCTGCCGGCGCATGCGCAGCTTTCGCCGCCGAGAGCAGGGCCTTCGACGGCACGCAGCCATAGTTCAGGCAGTCCCCGCCCATCTCGTGCTTCTCGAACAGTACGACCTTTAGGCCCAGCATCGCCGCCCCTGCCGCTGCCGACAGCCCGCCAGACCCTGCGCCAATGACACAAAGGTCAGCCTTCAGTGTACGGATATCGGCCATCAGGCGGGAACCTTTTTCGCAAAGAGTTTCTTGTAGGCGACCGGCAGCAACGAGACGACACCGAGTGCGATGAAGGCCGGCACGAAGTTTGACGCCAGCGAACCGATGTCCGGCGTGCCGCCCTCCAGCAACGTGCCCTTCACGGCAGCGCCGATCCAGGTATAGGCGAGCGTACCCGGTATGATGCCGAAGAAGGTCGTCAGGAGGTAGTCGCGGTACTTCGCGCCCAGCAGTCCCGGCGCAATGTTGACGGCCGCAAACGGAAACAGAGGGATGAGGCGTAGGGCGAACATGTAGGAGACCGGGTTCTCGGCAAATCCCGCGCGCATCTTCTCGATGAATGGTCCGGCCACATCGCGCAGCACCGAACCGATGGATGTCTTCGAGGCAAAGAAGAGGATCGAGGCGCCAAGGGTCGCGCCGATCACGGTGGCCGGTGTGCCGAGCGCGAGCCCAAACAGGAATCCGCCGCCGATCGTCAGTGCACTGCCGGGTACCATGAAGGTTGTCGCGGCCGCATAGATGGCCACATAGGCGATGAAGACGATCAAGAAGTTCTCCTTCACCATCGCATCGAGGCTCGCCGCGTTCGCTGAAAGCGCTTCGAGCGTCAGCAATTCGTGCCAGCCTTGCGATAGCGCGATCCCGAGACCGGCCAGGATGATGTAGACCGGCCAGAGGCGGCGCCAGAGAAGGGTCGGAGTTTCGCTCATCGTGTCAGGACTTCTTTTTCTTCTTCGTCTTTGGGGCGTCATTGAGTGACCAGTCATACTGGTAGCCCACGATTTTCGGATTGGCGCGGATTTTCGAGGCCAGTTCCGGCTCGGCATATTTGACCAGGTGGTCGATCACCGCCGCTTTCGATCCGCCAAAGTCCGCCTCGAACCAGTTATAGATTTCCGAAACGGTGAGGCCCTTTGTCGTAACGGTCACGCCCCGCGGGCTGTTGATGTAGGCGCGGGCGGCAGCATCAAGGTCTGCCTTGAGTGTGGCTGCTTCCCAGGCCTTCACCGGCAGGTTCGGGCAGCTGTAGGAGGCGCAGTTGATCGCATAGTGCACTTCCGGCGTGCCCCAGGTCTTGCGCAGGATCTTGTGCTCGATGGCGTCCAGCGAAACGTCTGCCCCGCCGGCGCGCACCTTTACCTCTTTCCACGGCCCGCCAATTAGGTAGCCGTCCTTGATCGAGCCGACCGGATAGCGCTCCAGGATGTGGCGCACGGTCACGGCATTATAAAGGTTCGCCCAGGCCGCAAAGTTGGCATCGGTCCTGGCGGAAAGGTCCTTGACCGCAAAACCGGCGATATAGGCGTCCAGAGCCGCCCGGTCCCTGGCGGACGCCGCAAACGCTGCGTAGTTCACACGGGTCAGGCCGTCGGAGTAGGGTTTCACATAAGTCCCCAGAAGGCGCGTCCATTCGGCATGTTCTGCGGGCACCGGGCTCTCCGTTTGCGGTCTGGAGGGTGTATCGGCCAATCCGGCCGGGGCAGGAAGGCACGCCGCAAGGGCAAGGGCAATCAGGGCCGCGCGGCGCATGGGAGTACTCCATTTCGAGGGGATGGATACACACTTAGCGCCCGCCGCAGGGCTGCGCATCTCACGAGGCAGTGAAATGCCGGGCACCAAACCCGCTTTTTTGCACCGCTCCCGGCTTGACCCCGCCAGCGCCCGCCTGTATTTGCCCCGTTTTCCAAGTTCCCAGCTCAGAGCAGTCCCATGAAACGCACTTTCCAGCCGAGCAAACTCCGCCGCAAGCGCACCCATGGCTTCCGCCTGCGCATGGCCACCAAGAATGGCCGCAAGGTGCTGGCACGCCGCCGCGCCAAGGGCCGCAAGACCCTGACCGCCTGATCCTTCCCCGCGGGCGCCTCCGGGCCCCGCTGACCGGGAGGCCGATCGCATGTCCGGCCCCGAAAATACAGAGCTTCGCGAAACGCGCCGCCTCAAGAAGCGGCGCGAATTCACATTTGTCCGCGACGGCGTGACCGAGCGTCGCAAGTCCCTCGTCATTCAGGCCCGCGCCCGCCCGGGCGAAACGCCGGGCGATCATGTCGGCGAGGGCTTCACCGCCACAAAAAAGGTCGGCGGCGCCGTCCAGCGCAACCGGGCGAAACGCCGCCTGCGGGAGGCTTCGCGCCGCCTGCTCCCGCGGTTTGGCCGTCCGGGATGGGATTATGTGCTGATCGCCCGCGAAGCGACACTCGAAGTCGGCTGGTCCCGATTGCTTGACGATATGGAAAGCGCGCTGATAAGCCTCGCGCGCCCTTGAAGCCCGCTGCGCCGCACCGGCGCGCCCCTCACACAGATACGCGGAACGTCTCCCATGGAAAAAGAAGATCAGCGCAATTTCCTGCTCGCCATCCTGGCGATGGTTGCGTTCGTTTTTCTCTATCAGATCTTTGTGATGGAGCCGGCGCAGAAGCGCTATCAGGCCCAGCAGGCGCAGATCGCGGCCCAGAAACAGGCCGCCCCAGTCGACACTGCCGCCGCCGAAGCCGCTGGCCCCAAGCCGCTGCCGGAAGCGCTTGCCGCCTCGGCGCGCATCAAGCTGGATGCCCCTTCGGTCGATGGCTCGATCCGCCTCGCGGGTGCCCGCCTCGATGACCTTAACCTCAAAAAATACTTCCTCACTGTCGAGCGCAAGGAAGAGATCCGCCTGCTGCGCCCGGAGGAGGCCGAGTTCGGCTTTTTCAGCACCTATTACTGGGCCGACGGCAACACCCTCGTCGCGGGGCGGAACTCCGTCTGGTCGCAGGTCGGCGAAGGCAATCTGACGCCGTCCACTCCGGTCACGCTGCGCCTCGAGTCCGAAGGCGTCACGCTGACGCGCGAGATCTCGGTCGACGAGAATTTCCTCTTCACCTTTCGGGACACCGTCACCAACAATACCGAAGTCCCCCGCCGCCTGCGCCCGATCGGATCTGTCGAGCGGCATGGCAACTATAATGGCTTCCTCGAAGCGACCGATCCCTCCTCGGCCCAGTCGAACGGTCTCGCCCACATGGGCCTGATGGGCGTTACCGACGGCACACTGCGCCTGCAGAAGTACAAGCCCCTGATGGAGTCCAAGAAGACCAAGGGCGAGTCCAAGGAAGGCAACTTCGTCTCCACCACCGGCGGCTGGTGGGGCCTCACCGACATGTACTGGATGAGCACGCTTGTGCCGGACCAGGCCTCGACCTTCACCGCCTCGGTCAACCGCGCGAGCCTCGCGCGCGGCGGCCCGCTCGAACTGCGCACGGAAGGCAGCGAAGTCACCGTCGCGCCGGGCGCCAGCGTGACTGTCTCCAACGCCATCTTTGCCGGTGCCAAGAAGTTCGATGTCCTGCGCGCTTACGAACAGAAGGGCGGCATCCCTCAATTCGTCGATGCCATTGACTGGGGCTGGGCCTTCTTCCTGACCAAACCCTTCTTCTATGTGCTGCATTGGCTGCACGGCCATGTCGGCTCGTTCGGCTGGGCGATCCTTGCCTTCACGGTCCTGGTCAAGCTGCCGCTCGTGCCGCTCTACAATGCCAGCTTCAAGTCGCTCGCCAAGCTGAAGAAGCTTCAGGAGCCGATGAAGGAGATCACCGAGCGGTTCGCAGCGGATCCGCAGCGCCGCCAGCAGGAAATGATGAAGCTCTACAAGGAGACCGGCGCCAACCCGATCGGCGGCTGCCTTCCCATCCTTGTGACCATTCCGATCTTCTACGCGCTCTACAAGACGCTCTCCGTCACGCTCGACATGCGCCACGAGCCGTTCTGGTACATGAAGGACCTCTCGGCTCCCGATCCGACCGCTTTCGGCAACCTGTTCGGCCTCCTGTCCTTCTGGGATGCCGCCGACATCAAGGCGATCCCGGTGATCGGCATCATCATCGGCATCGGCATCCTTCCGCTGCTCTACGGTGCCACGATGGCGATCCTGCAATCGCTCTCGCCGCCGCCGCCGGACAAGATGCAGGCGCGCATCATCATGGCGCTGCCGATCGTCTTCATGTTCGTGTTCGGAGGGTTCGCCGCCGGCCTCGTGCTCTATTGGGTCTGGTCGAACATTCTCACTTTCATCCAGCAATACATCATCATGCGGATGAATGGCGCGGAAACCGAAGTCGGCAAGTTCGTCGCCAAGTATCTCGGCCAACGCAAGGCGACGGCCGAGTAGGTGGACGCGCCCTCCTACCCCGAGGACCAGATCGAAGCGGGCCGGGTTCTGTTTGCCGGCAGCGCGGAATTCGTCATGGGCGTCGTTGACCTGCGGGGCCTGCCGCCTGCTGACCGGGTCGAAGTGTGTTTTGCGGGCCGCTCGAATGTCGGCAAGTCGAGTCTGATCAATGCGCTGACCAGCCGTGCAAAACTCGCCCGTTCCTCGGCCGAGCCCGGGCGCACGCGCGAACTCAATTACTTCGACATCGGTGCAGGCCGCCTCTTCCTCGTCGACCTGCCGGGCTTCGGCTATGCGCAGGTTTCCAAGACGCAGGTCGCGGCCTGGACAAAGCTGATCAAGTCCTACCTGCGCGGCCGCCCCAGCCTGCGCCGCGTCTTCCTGCTGGTCGATGCGCGCCGCGGCCTGATGGAAAGCGATAATGAGATCATGGATCTGCTCGATGGCGCCGCCGTCACCTACCAGATCGTGCTGACCAAGGTGGACAAGGTGCCGAAAGCCGAAGTCGAGAAAACAGCAGCGGCGGTCGCCCTGAAACTCAAGAAACGCGGCGCCGCCCACCCGGTCGTGCTGCAAACGTCATCAGAGAAGGGCTGGGGCATTCCCGAACTCCGGGCAGAGATTGCCGGCTTCCTGCCACCCGCCTAGACAGGCGCGGGAGGAACCGCCGCCATGCTTGAAATTCGCCCTGATGACCTGTCCGGCCCCGAGATTGCCGAGCTGATCTCCATCCATGCCGCGACCATGCTGGCGGCCTCGCCGCCTGAGAGCTGCCACTTCCTGCCCATAGATGGCCTGCGCATGCCTTCTGTATCTGTATGGAGCCTCTGGGAAGACGGCGCTCTGATCGGCTGCGGCGCACTCAAGGACCTCGGCGACGGCACCGGCGAGATAAAGTCGATGCACACGCGCCAGGCATTGAGGGGCAGGGGCCTTGGCCGGCTCATGCTGGAGCACATTCTCGGCGAGGCTCGCCGCCGCGGTTACACGGCGCTCTGGCTGGAAACGGGCTCGATGGATGCCTTCGTTCCCGCTCGCCGCCTGTATGAAGCCTATGGCTTCACCTATTGCGGCCCGTTCGGCGACTATACCGAAGACCCTCACAGCGTTTTCATGACCCTCGCCCTCTGAGCCCCGGGGCGTCCGGGCATTGCAACGGCGGGCCAAAACGCTCTAGACACCGGCCCCATGACCGACGCCCAGACTGAAGCCCTGTTGACCGCCCGCACCCTGTCCGAGGCGCTGCCTTACCTGCAGCGCTATGACAACCAGACCATCGTGATCAAATATGGCGGCCACGCCATGGTGGACCCCGAACTCGCCAAGGCCTTTGCCCGCGATGTCGTGCTCCTGAAGCTGCTCGGCATCCACCCGGTCGTGGTGCACGGAGGCGGCCCGCAGATCGGCGCGATGCTCGACAAGCTCGCCATCAAGTCCGAGTTCAAGGATGGCCTGCGCGTCACCGATGACGCGACCATGGAAGTGGTCGAGATGGTCCTGTCCGGCCCGATCAACAAATCCATCGTCCGTGCCATCAACGCCGCTGGCGGCAAGGCGGTCGGCCTGTCCGGCGCCGATGGCAACCTGATCCGCGCCCGCAAGGCCACCAAGACTGCCAAGGATCCCGACAGCCATATCGAGAGCGTCGTCGATCTCGGCTATGTCGGCGAACCCGAGCATGTCGACATTGCCGTCCTGAAAGCTCTGCGCGACGCCGATGACGATCTGATCCCGGTGGTCGCCCCCGTCGGCATCGGCGAGGACGGCGCGCGGTACAACATCAATGCCGACACCGCCGCCGGCGCCGTCGCGGCCGCCCTCGGCGCCAGCCGCCTCCTGCTGCTGACGGATGTCGCCGGCGTGCTCGACAAGCAGAAGAATCTTATCCGTGAAATCAAGGTGCAGGATATTCCAGGCCTGATCTCGGACGGCACCGCTGCAGGCGGCATGATTCCAAAACTTGAAACGGCAGCGCATTCCGTGATTCATGGCGTCGGGGCGGCGGTAATCCTCGACGGGCGTGCGCCGCACGCCCTCCTAATGGAGCTGTTTACAGAGCATGGCGCTGGAACGCTTGTTTCTTAGAATCGCAGTCCTCGCCGTTGCGACGGTGACGGCGCTCATTTTGCCCGCCCGCGCGCAGGACGCCGAAGGCTGGACCCTGTGCAACCGCACCAGCTACATCATCGAAACCGCGGTCGGCCATTCCGAAGGCACCGGCGTGTCCGTCGATGGCTGGACGAAGCTGCCCCCCGGCACCTGCAAGACCGCGCTGCCCGGCCCGCTGACACCCGGCGTCCATTATCTCTATGGCCGCGGCTCCTCTGCTCACCAGGGCGGCGGGCGCGAATGGGGCGGCCGGCATGAACTCTGCGTCGATCCGACCGGCGGCTTCTCGCTCGAAAGCCCGCCGGACTGCGCGGCCATGGGCCTTGAGTCCCAGGGCTTCCGGCCGGTGAACATCACCGCGACCAGCTGGACCAACAATTTCACCGAGATCGAGAACTGGACGCTCGACAATGCCCGCAATGCCGGCCTCCAGCGCCTGCTCGACGAGGCGGGCGTCGTCTCTGGCAACATTGATGGCCACATCGGCTCGCGCACCCGCGCCGCCATAAATGACTTCCTGAAGCTCAAGGGCCTGCCCGCCAATACGTCCGATTCCGACCTCATCGACTTTCTCGAGCAGGCCGCCGACGAGCGCAGCCGCGCCGTGGGCTTCACCCTGTGCAACCGCACCAAGAACCGGATCTGGAGCGCCATTGCCCGGCGCAGTACCGAAGGCTGGGAAAGCCGAGGCTGGTGGCGCATCGAGGCGGGCGGCTGCGCCCGCGTGATCGACCGCCCGCTGCGCGGCTCCGAGCACTTCGTCTACGCGGAAATGGAAGAGCCTTCAGGCCTGCGCACCCTGTCGCGCGCGTCGGAAGCCTTCTGCGTCGGCCGTGCCAAGTTCGCGATTTCCGGACGGGACAAGTGCGAGGAAAGTTCCTACCGCACCGCGTTGTTCACGCGCACAACTGCCCCGGTCGATCGCAAGCTCGTGTTCGAATTCTTCGAACGCGATTTCACGGAAGCCGCCGCGAATGACAATTAGGCCGGCCGCCTCGCCGCAGCTCGATCACGTCACCGACTGGGTCTTCGATCTCGACAACACGCTCTACCCCGCCGAATGCGATCTCTTCGCCGAGATCGATACGCGGATGACGGACTTCGTCGCCCGCCTCACCGGCCTTGAGCGCACCGAGGCCCGCAAGCTGCAGAAGCACTATTACGCGACCTACGGCACGACGCTCTCCGGCCTGATGACCGAGCATGGCCTCGATCCGGCCGAGTTCCTGCACTACGTCCACGAGATCGACCTCTCGCCGCTGCCAGACCTGCCGCACCTGCGCCGCGCCATCGCCGCGCTACCGGGGCGCAAGTTCATCTACACCAACGGCCCCCGCCGGCATGCCGAGCGGGTCACCGAGAAGATGGGCCTCGCGCATCTCTTCAATGCCAGCTTCGGCATCGAGGAAAGCGCCTATACGCCCAAGCCGCACCTGCCGGCTTATGAAAGTTTCTGCCGCATCCACAAGGTTGAGCCGCAAGGCGCTGCCTTCTTCGAGGACCTCGCCCGCAACCTGCTTCCGGCCAAGACGCTCGGCTTCACCACCGTGCTCGTCCAGTCTGCCAAGGACTGGAGCCATGAGCCGATCGAAGCCCGCCCAGCCGGGGCAGGGGACGTGTTCGGGGGTGACGGCGCCGGGCACATCGACTACATCACCGGCGACCTCGCGGACTTCCTCGACCAGGCTGTTCCGCGCCTGGCCCCGAAAGAGAAAGACTGAACCGATGCCTGACGCCCTCGCCCGTGTGATCGATGCTGCCTGGGAGGCGCGCGACACGCTCTCCACCGACACCACAGGCGAAGTTCGCGACGCCGTCGAAGCTGCCATCAGCCTGCTCGATTCCGGCGAGGCGCGCGTCGCGACCAAGGAAGCCGATGGCAGCTGGACCGTGCACCAGTGGCTGAAGAAGGCCGTGCTGCTTTCCTTCCGCCTGAATGCCAACGGCGTCATTTCCGGCTCGCCCGGTGGCGGCAACTGGTGGGACAAGGTGCCCTCGAAGTTCGAAGGTTGGGGCGCGAAGGAATTCCGCGAAGCCGGCTTCCGCGCCGTGCCGCCTTCGGCTGTGCGCCGCGGCGCCTTCATCGCGAAGAACGCGGTGCTGATGCCGTCCTACGTGAACATCGGCGCGCATGTCGGCGAAGGCACGATGATCGACACCTGGGCCTCGGTCGGCTCCTGCGCGCAGGTCGGCAAGAATTGCCACATCTCCGCCGGCACCGGCATCGGCGGTGTGCTTGAGCCGCTGCAGGCCAACCCCACCATCATCGAGGACAACTGCTTCATCGGCGCCCGCTCCGAAGTCGTCGAAGGCGTCATCGTCGGCGAAGGCTCGGTCCTCGCGATGGGCGTCTTCATCACCCAGTCCACCAAGATCGTGAACCGCCAGACTGGCGAGATCATCTATGGCAAGGTTCCGCCTTTCTCGGTCATCGTCCCTGGCACGCTGCCGGATCCCAAGGGCGGCCCTTCGCTCGCGTGCGCCGTGATCGTGAAAACGGTCGACGCCAAGACGCGCGAGAAAACAGCCGTCAACGAACTGCTGCGTGACTAGCGCGCTGCCCGCCATCGACGTCATCGACTGGGTCAATGATCCGGGTACAACCGGCAAGACCGGTGATGACCGATACGGCTTCGATGCTGCCTCCGGCCGCGCCTGGGTCATCGATGGCGCCACCGATGCGACAGAGCTGAAACCTTTTCCGGGCGCCGAGAGCGGCGCGGCTTGGTTGGCCGAGTCTGTCTCGTCGCGCTTGATGTCCGGCCCGCTGGCTGGGGAAGCGGCAACGGCCTATTTCGGCCGTGTGCTGACGGACGTGCGCGCCGAGGCCGAACGCAAATCGAAAGTTCCACTGGCCAGCCTACCGGGCGAAGCCATGCCGGTCGCCTCCGCCATGTGGCTGCGCCGCGAGGGGCATGACTGCGAATTCGTTTGGGCGGGTGATTGCTTCGCCATCGCCGGCACCGGCACAGGCGAGGCCCGCCTCATCGGCACGCAGGAAAAGGCGGACGCCGAAACCCGCGAAGCCGGCCGCATGCTGGCCATGTCTCCCGAAGAGCGCTGGGCGATCCTGCAAGCCCAGCGCCGCGCCGCTAACGCGCCGGAGCGCGGCCTGATCACGCTGAACCCCGCCGCCGCCGCGCACCTGAACACGCTGCGCGTGTCGCTGCCGCCCGGCACATCCGTCCTGCTGATGACCGACGGCTTCTTCCGCTTCGTCGAACCCTACGGCCTCGATACGCCCGCAAGCCTCCTCACCCGTGTGTTGAAGGATGGTCTCCTGCCCACACTCCGCGCCCTGCGCGTCCACGAGTCCAAACCGCACGGCCAGCGCCTCAAGGCGCGCGACGATGCCGCTGCGGTTCTCGTCAGGCTGTAACCCGGCCTGCGACTTCGCCGCACACCGCCAGCAGCCGCGCGATATCCTCGTCGCGCGAAAGCCGGTGGTCGCCGTCCTTGATCAAGGTCAGCAAAAGGTCATCCGCGGTCAGCGCCGCCGTGAGCGCCAGTGCATGGCCCCAGGGCACGTCTGCGTCCTGCACGCCCTGAAGAATGCGCACCGGCCCGGCAAACGGGATGTCCTTGTCGAGGATCGACCATTGCCGCCCATCCTCGATCAGCGCCCGGGTGATCGGATAAGGTTCTCCGTAGGCGGAGGGTCTGAGGGTGAAGCCTTCTTCCATAATCTCGGCCTGCTGCTCAGGCGTGAACTCCGGCCACATCAGCTTCTCGGTGAAGTCCGGAGCAGGGGCGATCAGTACGAGGCCCCGCACGCGCTCCGGCCGCGCCATCGCGGCCAGCAGCGCCATCCATCCGCCCATGCTGGAGCCCACCAGAACCAGCGGCCCCTCCGTCTGTGCATCGATCACCGCCAGCGCATCCTCACGCCAGGCACTGATCGTGCCGTCCTCGAACCGTCCGCCGGATTGCCCATGCCCCGAATAGTCGAACAGCAAGACGCCGTGTCCGGCTGCCCGCGCCCAGGCCTCCACGGCCATGGCTTTGCCGCCGGTCATGTCGGACTTGAAGCCGCACAGCCAGACGAAGGTCACGCCGCCAGACGAAACCGGGGTACGCCGGAAGGCAAGGCGTCGTCCCTCGAGGGAAGTGAAAGATTCCATTGTCATGGAGGTTGCGTTCCGCCATCTCTCTCGCCTGTCAAGCGAGTAGGGCGGGCCGCGTATTGGTCGAATTACCGGAACTTAAGGGCAAGACCATCCTGCAGGTCGCGCCGGAGCTGTCGGCCGGCGGCGTCGAGCGCACCGTGCTGGAAGTCACTGAGGCCATCGTAGAGGCCGGTGGCCGCGCACTCCTCGCCAGCAAGGGCGGGCGGCTGGAGCCGGAACTCGCCCGCTTAGGCGGCCATCTGATCCGCATGGATGCGAAATCCCGCAACCCGGTCACGATCAAGCTCAACGAAGGCCGCCTGCGCCAGATCATCCGCGAGGAGAAGGTAGACCTCGTCCACGCCCGCTCCCGCGCCCCGGCCTGGAGCGCGCTCGCCGCCGCAAAGGCTGAAGGCGTGCCTTTCGTGACCACCTATCACGGCGCCTATTCCGGCACGTCCGGGCTCAAGCGGGCTTACAATTCGGTCATGGCCAAGGGCGATCTCGTTATCGCCAATTCGGAATGGATTGCGGCCCACGTCCACGAAGTCCACGGCCTCGCACCCGAAAAGATCGTCACCATCCCGCGCGGCGTAGACCTCGCCGTCTTCGATCCCGCCGCCGTTCCGGCCGCCGATGTCGAGCGTATCCGCGGCCTCTGGGGCCTCGCCGGTGATCCCCGCCTCGTCCTGCTGCTGCCTGGCCGCCTTACGCGCTGGAAAGGGCAGGGCCTCGCGCTTGAGGCGCTGGCCCTCCTCTCGGAGGAGGAGCGCGCCGGCCTCGCGCTCGTCCTCGCCGGTGACGCGCAGGGCCGCGACGCCTATGTCGAGGAGCTTGAAAGCCAGATCACCCGCCTCGGCCTCGCCAATTGCGCCCGGCTCTCGCCCCATATCAGCGGCGCCGACATGCCCGCCGCCTATCTCGCTGCCGGAATCGTCCTCGCCCCCTCGATCCGCCCCGAGGCCTTCGGACGTGTCGCAGCGGAAGCCTCCGCCATGCAGCGCCCGGTGATCGTGTCAGACCATGGCGGCGGGCGTGAAACCGTCATCGAATATGTTACCGGAACCCGCGCCGAACCCGGCAGCGCCCCCGCCCTTGCCGGGGCAATCCGGGCCATCCTGTCCCTTGGTCCCACCGCCCGCGCCTCGATGGGAAAGGAGGGCCGCGCCCATGTTGCCGCCCACTTCTCCAAAAGGGGGCTTCAGGCGGCGACCCTCAGCGTCTATAAGCGCTTGTTGGAATAGGGGGAATTCGGACACTTGATCAGCGCGCGGGCGAAAACCGCCAGCCCGGAAAACCCGGGCGCAAAGGCAAAGGACGTGCTGGTCATCAAGCTCAGCGCGCTCGGTGATTTCGTCCTCGCCCTCGGCGCCATGCGCGCGGTGCGCGAGTTCCACCCCTCCGCCCGCATCACCCTGCTGACGACCCCGCCCTTCGAGGAATTCGCCAAGGTTTGTCCCTATGTCGACGCGGTCGAGACCGATGGCCGCCCGGAAGGGCTGAAACCCACCGCCGCGCTGATCCAGCGCATCAAGCGCGCCAAGTACGACATCATCTATGACTTCCAGACCAGCGGCCGCACCAAGAACTACTTCACCGCCCTGATGCGCGGCGGCAAGGCGCCGCTCTGGTCCGGCCACCACGAGAAGTGCGCCTTCTTCCACGACAATCCGGCCCGCGCCACGATGCACACCATCGACCGCCTCGCCGAACAGCTCGAAGTCGCCGGTGTCGCCCCCTCCGGCCGCTGGCTCGGAAAGACCGCGCCGTTTCCGGATCTGGCCTGGGTCCGCCGCAAGCTGGACAATCCGCCCCGCCTCAACCCCGCCTATTTCGGGCTCACCCCGCCTTACATGCTGCTGATCCCCGGCGCGTCCGAGCACCGCGAGGCGAAGCGGTGGCCGGTGGAAAACTATGCCGCGCTCGCGGCCCGCATTGCTGACGCGGGCATCCAGCCGGCGATCATCGGCGGCAAGGCCGAAGGCCAGATCGCGCAGGAAATCGTCCGGCGCGAGCCACGCGTCAAAAGCCTTGTGACGCGTACGGATCTTTTCCAGATCGTCACGCTCGCCGAAACCGCCGTCTTCGTCGTCGGCAATGATACCGGCCCGATGCACATGGCAACCCTTGCCGGCGCGCCCGGCATCGCTCTCTTCGCCACGACCGAAAGCAACCCGGACCATTCCGCCCCGCGCGGCCCAAAACCCGTCATCGTCAATGCTGCTCCGACGCTGCAGGAGCTATCCGTGGACGACGTCTGGCAGTCTGTGCGCGCGCTGGGCGTGTTGCCGCGTTAGCATGTCGGCCGATTTCGATTTTCAGATTGGCAGCTGGAGTGTCACCCACCGACGCCTCCGGGAGCGGTTTGCAGGCTCTTCGGATTGGGAAACTTTCAGTGGCACCAGCACCATGCGCCTTGTTCTGGGCGGCGCCGGCAATATCGAAGACAATGTGCTTCACATCTCGACGGGCACTTACCGCGCCATCGCCATTCGCTCCTATGATGCCGTCAAGCGGACTTGGGCCATCTGGTGGCTGGATGATCGCAATCCCCACGCACTCGATGTGCCTGTCATCGGAAGCTTCGTCGATGGCGTAGGCACTTTCGAAGCCGTAGACGAAACGGACGACCGCTCGGTGCACGTGCGCTTTCTGTGGTTGCGCACGGACACATCCTCGCCTCGCTGGGAACAGGCAATGTCCATAGATGGCGGTGTCACATGGGAAACCAACTGGACAATGGATTTCGTCCGCGCCGAAGATGCGGCCACCTGAGACGAATTAGTCCCCACAGAACCAGCACTCTTCCGCTTGCCCCATCGCGCCGATCGGCGGGCCCGGCGGCACGGGCAGGGCGGGCAGCGGTCTCGCCACCGGCACATCCTCACCCGCAAGATGCCGGCCGATCCGTGCACGGAGCGCATCGAGATGCTGGCGGTCCGCCGCACTCTGCCCCTTGCGCTTCTTGCCCATTGCCGCCTGCATCGCGGTCAGCTTCGCATCCGCTGCGGAAGACGCATCCGCCGAGACGCCCTCCGCCCGCGCCAGCGTCATCAGTTCGGCCACAAACCGCGCCTGCACCACCCGCGCCAGCGGCGCCAGCCGCGCGTCCGCCTCCGGCGCGAACACCGCCGCCTCGATCGTGTCCAGCAGCTCCGGCAATGTCATCGCGCCCGCGCTGCGCTGCGCATAGGCGCTGACGCGCCCGGCCCGTGACGGCTCGAGGATTGCCGACAGCGTCAATCCCGCCGCAATATCGGCTGCGCCCGCAAGGTCGAACACTGGACCCGTGCGGCCAGCAAAGACTTCTGCTGTCTCGCCGCCGCCCGCATAGCCGACATCGCCCGGTGTCAGCAGGTTCAGCACGCGGTCAGGCAGGTCCAGCGCCTCCGGTTCCAGCGCCGCAAGCAGGGCCTGCAACGCCCGGCGCTGCTCTGCCGCCACCACCGGCACCGCGGGCGGCGCGCCATCTCCGTTCACGGAATACCGGAAGTCCAGCCCACCGATGAACTTCGCCGCCGCTTCCACCTGATACCGGTGATAGAGATAGACCGGCACGATCACGGCATTGAGGTCCGAACTCGCCCGCCCGGCGGCCAGAGACCCCAGCCCGAAATTCCCGAGCGCAATCTTCCGCACCGCCATCACCTCGCCCAGCGCAGCCACGGGGTCGGCGCCATTGTCCCATACCGAGGCATAGGGGTGCGCGGTCTCCTTCGTGCGGGCATGCTCGTCCGACACAAAACGCAGACCTGCGCCATAGGCTTCCGCCACCATTGCGTCCAGCGCCGCAGGATCATCCGCCCGGCCGTCAAATTCCGTATACAGCCATTTCACCGTGAACACGTCCCAGGCGCCGAGCCCCTTCGCATAGGCCTCAGAGAAGTCCAGCCCTCCGCCTGCCGCTGGCTTCACCCAGGGGGCAGGGTAGTCCATCACCGAGGCGCGATCATTGCCGCTCGCCGCAAAGTTATGCGCAAAGCCCAGCGTATGGCCCACCTCATGCGCCGACAGTTGCCGGATGCGCGCCAGCGATACCTCGATCGGATCATCCGCCGCCCCGGTGCCGGTTTTTGCCGCGCCCGCAAGCCCTTCGAAGATCATCCGATCCTGGCGCACGCGCTGCGAGCCGAGGATCACGTTCGCCTTCAGGATTTCGCCCGTGCGCGGATCGGAAACGCTCTGCCCATAGGACCAGCCCCGAGTCTGCCGGTGCACCCAGTTGATCACATTGTAGCGCACGTCCAGCGGATGCGCGCCTTCAGGCAACACTTCCACCCGGTAGGCATCCTTGAAGCCTGCCGCCTCGAAACCCGCCGCCCACCAACTCGCCCCTTCGATCAGCGCATCGCGGATTTCCTCCGGCGCGCCATTGTCCACATAGAACACAATCGGCTGCTTCACCGGGCTCACCGCCGCCGAGGGGTCCGTCTTCTCCAGCCGGAACCGGCGTGATAGCCGCGTCACGATCGGCTCGCCCAGCGGCGCGGAGAAGTCGTAGAAGCCCATGCCGATATTTGCCGTACGCTGATCAAACGCCCGCGGCGCGTAGCCCTCGTCCGGCAGGCGCACGAAGGAATGGTGCAGCACCAGCGTCACAGACCGCCCGTCTGCCGCCGTCGCGCTCGTCTCGGCATTTGGCTTCGAGGTGTCAAAGGTCAGGAAGGCGTCAATTTCGGCATTGTCCGGAAAGGAAAGCACGCTCGCCGCGTCGGGCATCGATCGGTCCGCCGCCAGCCGGTAATCGCCCGCCTCCTTGCCGAACTTCAGCGCCCCGGCAAGGTCCAGCGCATCCCGCGTCAGGAAGCCCGTCAGGTCCACCAGCACGCGCCCGTCCGCCTCGGCCGCCAGCACATCGGTGGACCACAGGAACGAGGTCGCAAAGCTCTGCTGAACGGATTTTTCCTCCGCCGCCCGGCCCGCGCTTGCCCGGTAGCGCCAGTTCTCCTGCTCGGCCACCACCTTGCCGCCGATCTTCCGGAAGCGGACAATCTCGCCCGAGGAGGCATATCCCCGGTCAAGCCCGACCGGGTTTGAGCCAAGCCCCGCCGTCAGCCCCGCCGAATAGATGAACCGCACCGAAACCCCCTCGGCATCCGGCGCCGGCAGTACGGCCAGCACCTTGCCGGCCTCCTGGTCCACATGCAGGTCAAGGAACCCCGGCTTCGCCTCCAGCCCCGCCACCCGCTCGGCCAGCGTCTTCCCCTTGCCGGCGTCCGCCTCGGCAAGGGCAGGGCCCGCCGCCAGCAGGAAGCAGGCGGCAATCATCGCGAAAAATCTCATCTCAGGCCCCGGAAGCAGCGTTTCCCGGCCACGTTAGGGCCAAGGCCCTTGTCAGGACAAGCGTCCCGGCCCCGGTCCTGCTTGACGCGCCGCCCGTCTCGCCCTACCGCCCCCAGCTTGCCGGAATGCCCGAACCCGGGCATATTCCCGCGACTTTCAACAGCCCCGAGAGGAGACGTCCCATAGCTCGCAAGCCCGAAGCCGAAGCCCCCGTCAAGAAACAGGTGGGCCCCCGCATCAATGAAGAGATCCGCGCCGCGCGCGTCCTTCTGATCGACGAAAACGGTGAAAAACAGGGTGTGATGCCCGTATCCGCTGCGCTCGATGCGGCGCGCGAAGCCGGGCTGGACCTCGTGGAAGTGTCCGCCGGCCAGGAAACCCCGGTCGTAAAGATCCTCGACTATGGCAAGGTGCGCTTTGAAGAGCGCAAGAAGAAAGCCGCAGCAAAGAAGAAGCAAAAGTCTTCCGAGCTGAAGGAAATCAAGATCCGCCCGAACATCGATACGCATGATTACGAAGTGAAGGCGCGCGCCATCCACCGCTTCTTCGAAGAAGGCGACAAGGTGAAGATCACCCTGCGCTTCCGCGGCCGCGAGATGGCCCACCAGCATCTCGGCATGGAACTGCTCGAGAAGATGAAGAAGGATTTCGAAGAAACCGCCAAGGTCGAACTTGAGCCCAAGCTCGAAGGCAAGCAGATGACAATGGTCCTCGCGCCGCGGTGAGCTACGCGGGTACGATCGAGGCTGTTTCTGCCTATCTCTGCTCAATCCCGGACGGCGGCCCTTTGCGGGTCGCCGTCGATGGGCGAACCGCCTGCGGAAAATCCACTTTCGCCAGCGCCCTCAGTGCGTGCCTTGCCGGATGCGGACGCCCTGTTTTGCAAACGACCATCGACGGTTTCCACAATCCCCGGTCAGTGCGGTATGCGCGCGGTCGCTTCTCGCCTGAGGGCTATTACCGCGATGCGCGCGACCTCGCGGCCATCCGGCGGGAACTGCTGGACCCGCTAGGGCCGGGCGGAAGCGGCATTATTCGCACCGGGACTTTCGACCTTGAGGCAGACCTCCCAAGGCTGGAGGAGGCGGTTCGCGTCCCGGCAGATGCTTTGCTCATCGTGGATGGAACGTTCCTCAGTCGCCCCGAACTTGCGCCGGGCTGGGACGTGCACATCTTTCTCCGCACCAGCCTGCCTGTTGCCCGTGAGCGGGGTATTTCCCGTGATTGCAAGGCCGGTGCAGCCCGCTCGCAGGTCGAGGCCATCTATGACGAACGCTATCTTCCGGCCTTCGAACTCTATCTCGCCGAAGCAGATCCTGAAGGCCGGGCCGACGTCGTTATTGATCTGGAAGATTTTTCGGCGCCTCGCATCGTTCGGATCCCAGTTGCCCGCCCCGGTTAGGGCGACGTGCCATCCAGCGCCGCTTTCGGTCGCCCCCCTCAGCCCCTTCTTCGTTCGCGCCTCGCGTCCCCACCCAACATCCTCAACCTAACTTCACATCCACGGGTCCACTCCCCCTCCACCACGCCAGCCTCCAAAAGCGTCGCCAGATTTCCCACAAGTGAGTGAATAATCGCATATTGTACTGCCGGCGGGCTGAGTTTCATGCCTTGGCATTCCGTCTGGACTCCACACGGGACTTGTGGACGGTTTCTGGGGTGTTTCTATGAGCCTTGAGGTGCGAAATCGCGCTGGCGTCAGCGCCCCCCTTGATTCATTTCCCCGCCTCCTTCATAAGCCGCCACTTCCGGACTCTGGGGCGACGGCATTGCCCCACTGTCCGTGTATCCCGGGCCGCCAGATCTGGTGTGAGCTCTACAGTTTGAGGAGAAAAACATGCCGAAGATGAAGACCAAGAAGGCCGCTGCAAAGCGGTTCAAGATCACCGCGACCGGAAAACTGAAGCATGGCGTGGCCGGCAAGCGCCACCGCCTGATCAGCCACAACTCGAAATACATCCGCCAGAACCGCGGCACGTCCGTCGGCGCCAAGGCAGACGAGTCCCGCGTCAAGAAGTACCTGCCTTACGGCTTGTAACTTCTGCATTTTTTGATCTTGAACACGAACTGACAGGAGGCCTCCATGCCCCGTTCACGCGCCAAAGTACCCGCCCACGCCCGCCACAAGAAAATCCTGAAGCAGGCCAAGGGTTTCCGTAACCGCCGCAAAAACACCTTCACCAACGCCCATGCCGCCGTCTGGAAAGCCGGCGAATACGCCTATGTCGGCCGCAAGGTGAAGAAGCGTTCCTTCCGCTCGCTCTGGATCCAGCGCATCAACGCCGCTGTCCGCATCCATGACGAGAACCTGAATTATTCCAGCTTTATCAATGGCTTGACCAAGGCCGGCATCGAAGTTGACCGCAAGGTCATGGCCGACCTTGCCGTGCGTGAGCCGGAGGCGTTCGGCGCCCTCGTCTCCCAGGCCAAAGCTGCCCTCGCTTAAGGATCCAGGCACATGAGCAAGTCCCCGAACAGCGTCCTCCACCCGAGCAAGAAGCCGCGCATCAAGCGCCGGAATTCCAAGTGGACCGCCAACCTCTCGAAGCGCGCCAGTATCGGCATTTTTGGCAACACCAAGAAGGCCCGCAACGCCCGCAAGAAAGCTGCCCGCGCTTAATCTGAGAGCGCCCGCTGGCAGATCGCCGGCGCCTGAATTAAGCCTCCCGTGACCGAGGTCGCGGGAGGCTTTTTTCATGGGCGTATCGAAGCTTAGCGGTGCCATCCGGATCGGGCTGGGCCTTTGCCTTGTCCTTTTCGCAGGCGCGGCCGGTTTCGTGCAGCGCTCGCCCTGGATCCTGCCCTTCATGGGCGCCGGCTTCACCTTAGCCTACCTGTTCGGCCAGCTGCGCCTCTGGCGCGTCGCGCGCAACACGGGGAAACTGAAGCGCTACTGGCTGCAACTGCCCGCGGATTTCGCCGTGCAGCTGCTGCTGGTCTCGGCCCTCTACCTGATCGGTTTCGGTCTCAGCGCCCTCATCAGCGGCGGGGTGGATGTTGCGGCCTTCGCGCCAGGTGATGCGATCTGGCCGCTGGCCGTCGGCGCGGCAGCCTCGATCCTCGGCCTCTATATCGACCGGATCGAAGGGCACCCGTCGAGCTACTTCCCGGCCTGGATGAACTCGGACGAGGACGCCGCGGAGGTGCCCGGCGACGATCTCCGCCTGCTGCCGGAACCTGTCACACCTGAATCCTTCTTTGCAGCCCAGCAGGCCGTGCTGGCGGAGGCAGACCCGCAGGCGGCAGCCAGCCTTGCGGCGCGCTCGCCCGGGCTCAGCGATGATGATATCACCCGCGTCGAGGCCCGCCTCGGGCGCGCGCTGCCTGAGCTCTTGATCACCCTCTACAAGCGTCAGAATGGCGGGTCGGTGGCCAGCGTCTGCATCCCCAATCCGGGCGCCGGGGACCTCAAGCGCTACACTGACGTCTTAATGCCCTTCGGCGGCTATAACGACCTGGTGCCCGCTGACGCGCTGCGGACAGTGTGGGACACGGTTTGCGATTATGCCGATCCGGATGCGCAGGAGGACGCCGCGCAATTCCCCGAGGGGGCAAAGGCCCAGCTGGTCCTCGCCCAATGGTACCGGGAAACCCTGTTCCTGGACTATAACCAGCCCGGCGCGCCGAGGGTCGGCTTCACCGATTTCGACCGGTATGACACCGACGGGAACCGGGACGCGGTCACCTGGTGGAAGGACTTTGAGACTTTCTTTGCCGCCTTGCGCCATTACGAGCCCGTTTGAGGCCCGATTCTAGCGGGTTGGCGTAGGGCGCGGACGCCGCTAAACAGCGCGCTGGTTTTCCGGAAGGGGCATGACGTGTCCGACATCACATCCATCGAGCAGGAAGCGCTGGCCGCCATAAAGGCGGCGTCCAGCCTGGACGCGCTGGACGCCGTGCGCGTCGCCGAGCTCGGCAAGAAAGGCCGGGTTTCCGGCCTGATGGGCACGCTGGGCGCCATGGCGCCAGAAGAGCGCAAGGAGAAGGGCCCGGCCCTCAATGCCCTCAAGACCCGGATCGAAGACGCCGTGCGCAGCCGCAAGGGCGCGCTGGAGGCCGAGGCCCTCGAGGCCCAGCTGGTCCGCGAAAAGGTCGACCTGACGCTGCCTGCTGCGCCGCTGGCGGGGGAGGGCGCGCTGCACCCGGTGATGCAGGTGTTCGAGGAGATCGCCGCGATCTTCGGCGACATGGGCTTCCGCGTGGCCGAAGGTCCGGACATCGAGGATGACTGGCACAACTTCACCGCGCTGAACTTCCCCGAAGGCCACCCGGCGCGCGAGACGCATGACACGTTTTTCCTGAAGCAGGGCGACAACGCACTGCCGAAAGTGCTCCGTACCCATACGAGTCCGGTGCAGGTGCGCACCATGATGAGCGAGAAGCCGCCGATCCGCATCCTCGTGCCGGGCCGGGTGTTCCGCAATGACTGGGACGCGACGCATACGCCGATGTTCCATCAGGTGGAAGGCCTGGTCATCGAGGAGGGCATCCATATGGGCCACCTCAAGGGCTGCCTCGTGGATTTCGTGAAAGCCTTCTTCGAGGTCGACAATGTGACGGCGCGTTTCCGGCCGCACTTCTTTCCGTTCACGGAGCCTTCGGCCGAGATGGACGTGCAATGCCAGCGCTCCGGCGGCGTGGTCGAAGTCGGCAAGGGCACGGACTGGCTCGAAGTGCTGGGCTGCGGCATGGTGCACCCGAACGTGCTGCGCAATTGCGGGCTCGATCCGGCGGTCCACCAGGGCTTCGCCTTCGGCATGGGCGTCGACCGTCTCGCCATGCTGAAATACGGCATGCCGGACCTTCGCCCCTATTTCGAGGCGGACCCGCAATGGACCCGTCATTACGGGTTCTCGCCCTGGCTCACGCCGTCCGTCAGCGGAGGGCTCAGCTGATGAAATTCACCCTTTCCTGGCTGAACGACCACCTTGTCACCAAGGCGAGCCTCGATGACATCCTTGGCTATATGGGCAAGGCGGGTCTCGAGGTCGAGCATGTGACCGACCCGAAGAAGGCGCTGGCGCCCTTCTCGGTCTGCAAGGTGCTGGAGGCCGAGCCTCATCCGCAGGCGGACAAGCTGCGCGTCTGCAAGGTCGAGACGATCGACGGCGTCAAGCAGATCGTCTGCGGTGCCCCGAATGCGCGCGCCGGCATGACGGCAATCTATGCGCCGCTCGGCACCTGGATTCCGGGCCTGAACATGGCACTCGACAAGAAGCCGCGGGCTATCCGCGGGGTCGAGAGCCACGGCATGATGTGCTCCTCGCGCGAGCTGGAAATCGGCGATGACCATGATGGCATCATCGACCTCAGCGGCGATTACACCGTCGGAACGCCGGCGGCTGAAGCGCTGGGGGCAACGGATGCCGTGATCGATTTCGAAGTCACGCCCAACCGGCCAGACTGGCTCGGCGTGCAGGGGATCGCGCGTGACCTCGCGGCGGCAGGCGCGGGACGATTCCTGCGCAATGATGCGAAGAAAGTGCCGGGCTCGGGCGAATGCCCGGTCGAGATCAAACTCGAAGCACCGGAGGCTTGCCCGGTTTTCGCCGGCGCACTCGTGCGCGGCGTCACCAATGGTCCGTCCCCGGACTGGATGCAGGCGCGCCTCAAGGCGGCCGGCCTCCAGCCGCGCTCCCTGCTGGTCGATATCACGAACTATATCTCGCTTGACCGCGCCCGCCCGCTGCACGTCTATGACGCTGCGAAGCTGACCGGCGCCGTGGTGGCCCGGCTTGGCAAGGCCGGCGAGACACTCGAAGCGCTGGACGGGAAGACCTATCAGATCACGCCGGACATGTGCGTAATTGCCGATGGTTCGGGCGTGATCGGCCTCGGCGGTGTGATGGGCGGCATGTCGACCGCCGTCTCGGCCGAGACGACCGATGTGTTCATCGAGAGCGCCTGGTTCGATCCACTGCGCACCGCGCGCACCGGCCGCGTGACGGGCATCCATTCGGATGCGCGTTACCGGTTCGAGCGCGGCGTTGATCCGCAAAGCTGCGTCGATGGTCTCAATCTCGCCCTTGCGCTCATCCTTGAATATGGCGGCGGCGCCGCGACCAAGGCACGCATCGTCGGCTCGGTCTCTGCCCGTACGCAGAAGGTCACCTTCTATCGCGGTGATGTCGAGCGCCTGACCGGCCTCGTCGTCAAGCCTGCGGAGATGAAGCGCATCCTGAAGGATCTCGAGATCGATATCGAGGATGCCGGCGATGCCTGGTACCTGATGCCGCCGTCTCACCGGTTCGACATCGACCGGTCGGCGGACATTGTCGAGGAGATTGCGCGGCTTGTCGGCTATGACCAGCTGCCGACGACGTCCTTGCCGATGCCGGAAGGCCTGAAGCAAGGCGTTGCGGCAACGCGCCAGACGCGCGTGGCGATCGCACGCCGGGCGATGGCTGCGCGCGGCTTCCTCGAGGCTGTCACATGGAGCTTCATGGCGAAGGAGCATGCTGCCCTGTTCGGCAAGACCGAAGAGGCGCTGACGGTCGCCAATCCGGTGGCGAGCGAGCTCAATTACATGCGCCCCTCTGCGCTGGGAAACCTTGCCCAGGCTGCGCAGCGCGCTGCCAATCGCGGCGAGCGCAGCATCCGTATCTTTGAAGCCGGCCCGGTCTATCTGGGTGATGGTCCGAAAGATCAGCGTACGGTCATTGCCGGCCTCGTGCAGCCTTCGGCGCAGCGCCACTGGCAGGGCGCGCCGAAGCCTTATGATGCCTTCGCGGCAAAGGCAGACTTGCTGGCGCTGCTTGCGGCGCTTGGTCAGTCTGCGGACAAGTTCCAGATCGGACCGGCCACGCAGCCGCACTGGCATCCCGGTCAGTCGGCCAGCTTGCGGCTCGGCCCGAAGATGACGGTCGCCAATTTCGGCGCTCTGCATCCGGGCGTGCTGAAGGCGCTGGATGTCGATGGCCCGGTCTATGCGTTCGAGCTCAACCTCAATGCCCTCCCGGTGATGAAGGCTAAGTCGACCAAGACCAAGCCGGTTCTGGAACGTGCCGACCTGACGCCGATCCGGCGCGATCTTGCCTTTGTGGTCGATGCCTCGGTGGCAGCCGGCGAACTCGTCAAGCATGCGCAGGGCGCCGAGAAACAGCTCGTCTCGAAGGTGGACGTGTTCGACGTCTATCAGGGGCAGGGTGTGCCGGAGGGCAAGAAATCGGTGGCGTTCGAGGTGACGATCCAGCCACGCGAGGCGCTGAAGGACGACCAGATCCAGGCGATCATGGACCGGATCATCGCTTCCGTGGCAAAAGGAACGGGCGGCGTGCTGCGCGGATAGCCGCCGCCGGAAAGAGGGGCCGGAGAGATGCAACGTTGGCTCTACCAGCAACTTGTGCCGGAGGCGCGGGCGTCCGGCATTTCGCTGATGAACCTCGTCATTGTCGGCCTTGTGCTGCTCTCCTTCCTGTTCCTCGCGCTTGAGACCGAGCCGACGCTCAACACGAAGCCGGCCTGGGCGCAGCTGTTTGCTGTGTTCAACGTCACCGTCGTGATTATCTTCGCGATCGAGTACGTCGCGCGCGTCTGGGTGGCAGGAATTGATCCGCAGTATCAGGGCTTCGGCGGGCGGCTGAAATATGTGACGCGGTTCTATTCGGTCGCGGACCTGATGGCGTTCCTGCCGGAGCTGGTGGTGATGCTGATGGGTGGCGGCGGGTCGCTGCTGGTGCTGCGCGTGTTGCGGCTTGCGCGGCTGATCAAGATCGCGCGCTTCATTCCCGCCTTTGATGCGCTGGGCGCTGCGCTGCGCCGGTCGTCCTCACAGCTTCTGACCAGCCTCGCAGTGGCGCTGACGCTGGTCTATGTCTCGGCGGTGTTGCTCTATTTTGTCGAGGGGCTCGGCGGGCATCATCAGGAAGAGTTTGCTTCCATCCCCCGCGCACTCTGGTGGGCAGTCGCCACGCTGACGACGGTCGGCTATGGGGATGTCTATCCGGTCACGCCGCTGGGACGTTTCTTCTCGGCGATCATCGCGATTGCAGGCATCGGCGTTGTGGCGCTGCCGGCGGGCGTGTTTGCGAGCGCCTTTTCGGATGAACTGAAAGAACGCCGCGAGCGGGGAATGCGCGAATGACAAAACAGGGCGAGACGCTGAAGATCGCCGTTGCAGGTGTGGCCGGCCGTATGGGGCGCCAGCTGGCTGCGATGGTGATCGACCGCGGGTTGGTGCTCGCAGGGGGCACAGAGGTTGCGGCCGCCGGGGTGTTCGACGAAGATATCGGCACGTTGGCCGGTCGGCGCGCACTGGGCGCTTGGCCCTCGCCGGAAGTGCGCGAGGCGGCGGCGGGCGCGGACGTGTGGATCGATTTTACCCGGCCGGAGGCAACGCTGGCAGCGCTCGACGCGCTTGCGGCAACGCAGGTTCGCGCGGTGGTGATCGGCACGACGGGCTTCAACGCCGCGCAGGATGCCGCGATCCGCAAGGCGGCGGGCCGCTTCGCCATCGTCAAGGCGGGCAACTTTTCTGTAGGCGTTAACCTCCTCCAGGCGCTGACACGCCTTGCGGCATCGCGTCTCGGGGCAGGGTGGGACATCGAGATCCTCGAATCGCATCACCGGCTGAAAGTCGACGCGCCCTCGGGCACCGCGCTGATGCTGGGCGAGGCGGCGGCAGAGGGACGCGGGCAGCCGCTCGGCGAGATTCTGGCGAAGCCCTATCTCGGCCCGGACGCGCCCCGCAAGGAAGGCGAGATCGGCATGGCCGTGCGGCGCGGCGGGGGCATTTATGGTGAACACGAAGTGATGTTCGCTTCGCCCCGCGAGGTGGTGCGCCTGTCGCACATGGCGCTGGACCGGGCGGTTTTTGCTGAAGGCGCGGTGCAGGCGGCCCTCTGGGCAGCAGGCCAGAAGCCGGGTCTCTACGGCATGGATGATGTGTTGGGTCTCGGCCACACCGGCTGAGGAAAGCGCCACCCTGTCAAGCGAATGCGCCTTGACGCGCCGCAACATCGTGACAACGTGACATTCCCGTAAAGTCGTTTTCCCGGTCCCCCAGCCCCATGATCGGCATTGTTGTCGTCAGCCATGGCAGACTTGCCCACGAACTCGTCGCGGCGGCAGAGCATGTCGTCGGCCGGCTTCGGCGCGCGCGTGCCGTGTCGATTGACGCCGATGACGATCTCGACCAGCGGCGCGATGCCATCCTCGAAGCGGTCAAGGCCTGCGATGCGGGCCGCGGCGTGGTCGTGCTCACGGACATGTTCGGTGGCACCCCGTCAAACCTCGTCCTCTCGCTGCGCAGCCGGGCAAGGCTGGAAATCGTCTCCGGCGCGAACCTTCCGATGCTGATTAAGCTCGCCCAGACGCGCGATATCCTCAGCCTTGAGGAATGTGCGCATGACGCCGCCGAGGGTGGCCGCAAGTATATCACCATCGCCTCCGACATCCTTGCAAAGCTTGCCGACTGCGGATGACTGACGCTTTCACGGCTGTGCGGCGAGCCACCATTGTCAACCGCAAAGGCCTTCACGCCCGCGCCTCCGCCAAGCTTGCCAAGCTCGCCGCAGAATTCGACGCTCAGGTTTTCGTCAGCCACGAAAGCGAGACGGCGGACGCCCGCTCGATCATGGACCTGCTGATGCTTGTCGCGCACACAGGCTGCGTGGTCGAAATCAAAGGCCGGGGCGTTCAGGCGGACGAGGCCGTCAATGCCATCGCACGCCTGATTGATGAAGGCTTCGGTGAAGATGCCGGCTAGGCCGCTTTCCGCTTCGACTTGCGCACTTCGTATTTGTTGAGCGCGTGCAGGTAGGCCTTGGCGCTGGCGACCAGTGTGTCGGGGTCCGACGAGCGGCCCGTCGCCATGATGCCATCGCCGTTGAGACGCACCGAAACAGTCGCTTGCGCGTCGGTTCCACCAGTCACAGCATGCACCTGGTAGAGTTCCAGCACGGCCTGATGTGGCACGATGAGGCGGATGGCGTTGAACACGGCATCGACGGGGCCATTGCCGCGCGCGATGGCGTACTTGTCCTCTCCATCGACCACGAGATCGATTTCTGCCGTCTGCGGACCATCCGTGCCGGCCACGACACGCAGGCGCTTGAAGGCGATGCGCTCGCCCTCGGCAGCGAGCTGCTCGTCGACCAGAGCGATGATGTCATCATCGAAGACATGCTTCTTGCGGTCGGCGAGATCCTTGAAGCGCTTGAAAGCATCGTTCAGCGCATCGCCTTCGATGAAATAACCCATCGATTCCAACTTGTCGCGGAATGCGTTGCGGCCTGACAGCTTGCCCATGACGAGCGAGGTCTTTGCGACGCCGACATCTTCCGGCTTCATGATCTCGTAGGTCTCGGCATTCTTCAGCATCCCGTCCTGGTGGATGCCGCTTTCGTGCGCGAAGGCATTCTTGCCGACGATGGCCTTGTTGTACTGCACCGGGAAGCCGGTGATCCGGCTCACCATCGCCGAAGCGCGGGCCAGGTAGCGCGAGTCGATGCCGGTTTCATAAGGCAGCGTGTCGCCGCGCACCTTCATCGCCATCACAACCTCTTCGAGCGCAGCATTGCCGGCGCGCTCGCCGAGGCCGTTTATCGTGCACTCGATCTGGCGTGCGCCATTGGCAATGCCCGCCAGCGAGTTGGCAACGGCCAAGCCGAGGTCATTGTGGCAGTGCGTGGACCAGATCACCTTGTCCGAGTTCGGAATGTTTTCGATCAGACGGCGGATGAGTTCGCCATACTCGTGCGGGTGCGAATAGCCGACCGTGTCGGGCACGTTGATGGTCGTGGCGCCGGAAGCGATGGCGGCATCGATGCACTTGCAGAGGAAGTCGAACTCGGTGCGCGTGGCATCCTCGGCGCTCCATTCGACATCATCGACCAGGTTGCGCGCCTGCGCGACCGAACGGCCCACCGCTTCAAGCACGGCGTTCGGCCCCATCTTCAGCTTGTGCTTCATGTGCACCGGGCTGGTGGAGATGAAGGTGTGGATGCGCGGGCGCGCCGCCTTGCGGACGGCTTCACCGCAGCGGTCAATGTCGGAGGGCGTCGAGCGTGCCAGGCCGCAGATGACCGAACGGGCCGACTGGGCGGCGATGGCGCTGACGGCGGCGAAGTCTCCGTCAGACGCAGCTGGAAAGCCCGCCTCGATGATGTCGACGCCCATCTCCTCGAGCAGGAGGGCCAGCTCGAGCTTCTCGTTATGCGTCATGGAAGCGCCGGGCGATTGTTCGCCGTCGCGCATGGTGGTGTCGAAAATCAATACGCGGGGTTTCGTCGCGGATTTCGCGGGGGATTTCGAGGTCATCGGAAGCAGCTCTGCGGTCGTATCAGAAGGGAAGGGCTCAGGTCTTGGTCAGCATCCCCTGGCCGCGCAGCCGCCCTTCAGCTGAAGGCAGCCGGCTCCGGCCAGGGGCCGGTAAGCAGTAGAAGAAGAGGCAAGAGTTTGCGCATACCGGCACTAATCGCCGCGTTTCTGCCCACTGTCAACCGCGCCGAGGGCGGGTTCGGGAATATCTTGCCAGGCCTTCCGGGCCCTCCGGACCACGAAAATGACGATCCCGGCATATAGGCCCGCCGCCAGCAGGCCGAACAGGATGGCCGTCACCGGGCTGCCTTCGAAGGCGGAAATCACCGTTTTCCAGCCGATGGCGACCAGCGCGATCTTGGGCAGGATGCCGAGGCCCATGCCGATCCAGTAATCGCGGAACTTCGCGGCGCTCGCCCCGAAGGCCATGTTGACGATCAGGAACGGCCCGGCCGGCACGCTGCGCACCACGGCGCTGGCGATCAGGGCGTTCTGGCCGATCAGGCGGGAGAGTTTCTGGGCGCGCGGCCCGGCATAGCGGCGCACGGCCGCCTCGCCCCCGGCGCGGCCGATCCCGAAGGTCAGCGCGCCCGACAGCATGTTGGCGATCCAGGCATAGACGGCGCCGGGCAACGGTCCGAACACGGCGATGGAGGCGGCGATCAGCGCGAACTGTGGCACGCCGAGGAAGGCCGCTACGCAGAAGACGAGCACGACGGCGGGCAGGCCCCAGGGGCTACCGGCGAGGGTTTCCAGCCAGGCTAGGGACTCTTCGCGGCCGGGCAACACGCCTGTCTTGCCGAGTGCAAACACCCCGAGTGCGAGGGCCAGCAGACCGAGCCCGATGTATAGAGCGCGGCGGTTTGCGGGCGCGGGGGCGGTCGTCTCGTGCGTCATAGCGCGATCAGGTGCGCCACCCGGCGTGCGGCGTCAATCGGGCGGTGGCAGGCCCTCTGTCAGGCATCCGCGAGGATCTTCTCACTCATTGCCCATAGCTTCTCGGCGCGCGCATCATCACAAACCCACTCGCGGGCGTGTTCCCAGCGCTGGCTGGCTGGGCCTGCAAGCCTGGCGACATCGCAGTCTTCGCAATAGACCCCGCCTTTTCCGGCAAGCTTGGGCGAAGTGGCCGCCCACACACTTGTCGAGGCGCCTTGTTCGGGCGTCTTGAAGCTCGCCTGCACGGCGGGCGGGATGGTGCCGTCTGCATTCTTCCAGCCGAGGGCGACCATTTCCTCGTCGGGCAGGTGGCGCTGCAGCGGCGTGAAGATGCCGCCCGGATGCACCGAGAAGGCGCGCACGCCGACATCGCGGCCAAGCAGGTCCACGCCCAGCGCGAACAGGGCATTGGCGGTCTTCGACTGTCCGTAGGCCTCCCATTTGTCATAGGGCCGGGTGGTGTAATGCGGATCATCCCAGATCACGTCGGAGCGGGCGTGGCCGATCGACGACAGCGCCACGATACGGGCGCCCTCGGCGGCCTGCAGCTGCGGCGCGAGTTTCATCGCCAGCGCCATATGGCCTAGATGGTTGGTGCCGAACTGGCTCTCCCAGCCCTTGCCGACGCGGGCGAGGGGGCAGGCCATGATGCCTGCATTGTTGATCAGAAGGTGCAGCGCCCGGCCGGTCTCGGCATAGTGGTCGGCAAAGCGGCGGACGCTCGCGAGGTCGGCAAGATCCATTGGCGCGATCTCGATCTCGCCGGCAACGCTGGCGAGCGCCTCAGCGGCAAGTTCTGCCCGGCGGGCGGGCACCGTGACGCGGGCCCCAGCGGAGGCAAGGGCGCGTACGGTTTCCAGCCCGATGCCGGAATAGCCGCCGGTGACGATGGCGTTCTTGCGCCGGAGGTCGATGCCCGCGATGACTTCCTTTGCCGTGCTCTTGGCGTGAAAGCCGGAACCGATCGGTGCCTGGTCCTGTGCCGCCATGGCGTGTCCTCCCTTTGGCGTGTCGCTGCGAACATGGTTAGCCGCAGGCGCGCTCAGCGGCTACAGCAAAGTCCGGAACTGTTCGGGCCACTGCAATCTCTGGAAGCTTGCCCCGCCAGCGCCTAAATCTGCCGCTATTGCGACCCACTGGAATGGAGAGCCGATCATGAAGATGCACAAGATGCTAGGCGCTGCACTGTTTGCCTGCTTCCTTGCGCTGCCTGCGGCGGCGCAGTTCGGGCAGGTTCAGCGCACCCAGGCGGAAATCGCCCTCGAAGAGGCCCAGGGCCGCCAGGCGAAAGCCAAGGCTGCACGCGAAGCGGCGGAAGCCGCCTGCGCCGCGAAGGACCTCGAAGGCTGTTTCAAGCTGGCGGACATGCAGCGTACCGGCACGGGCGGTCTGCAAGACCTGAAGGCTGCCGCCAAGACCTACAAGGTGATGTGCGATGCCAAGGACGGCCGCGGCTGCGCGGGCCTTGCCTATCTCAACGTCCAGGGGCGCGGCGTGACCGAGAACCAGACCGAAGGACGCAACCTCTACAAAAAGGCCTGCGATTACGGCGATGTGAGTGGCTGCGCCGCCTGGGGCAACATGGCGTATACGGGCACGGGCGGGCGCAAGGACGTCGTCGCCGGAACGCAGGCGCTGAGTGATGCGTGCGACCGGGACTACGAATGGGCCTGCACGCGGATGCGCGAGCTTGGCGTCTACAATCCGGAAGAAAACCCCTTCGACCGTCTGCGGGTCATCCGGGGCGAGTGATCAGCCTGCGGCCGATTTCGGCGCGTCGGCAGCCGGGGCATCGATCCGGGGCTGGGCCAGCGGGGCGACGTTTGACAGGTCCGGCACAGAGGCGGCCTTGTTGATATGCGCGACCGTGCGCTCCGGCGCGATCAGGAGGTCAGCGCTGACATGCGTGCGCTCTTCCACCCGCATCGACGGGGAATAGGCAACGCCTTCCAGCCGGCCGCCGGAACAGATTTCGAGAGTTTTGCTCGCTTCGATATCGCCGCTGACGGCGCCGTGCACGATCAGGGTGGCGCAGCGTATGCGGCCTTCGATCTTGCCGGAAGCTTCGACGAGGATCAGATCATCGGTGTCGATTTCGCCGCGCAGGTGGGCGCCGATAATCACCGGGCCGGTGAAGTGCAGCTTGCCTTCGAGCTTGCCGCCCGCCGCGACTGCGTTACCCATGCCTGCCTTGGCGGGCTTTGCGGGAAGTTCGTTCCGGGTCGGTGTCACAGCCATGCCAAAGGTCCTTCTTTGCGCCCCATTCCACAGGTTAACCTATTGTTAACGAAAGAAGAAGGGTTCCTTCGGGATGCTTGCAAGAATTGTGCGGAGGGCGGGGTTGGCGGCTGCAGCGGCGCTTTTGGCCGCGTGCACGCCCGCGCCCGACATGGCAAGCGCCCACAAAGAAGCGCCCGGCCTCCTGCCGCCCGGGGCTGAAGGCATCGACCTGTCGCACCACAATGGCGCGGTCGACTGGGCCCGTCTGGGCACGCAGCCGTTCGAGTTCGTCTATCTCAAGGCCACCGAAGGCACGGACCATACAGACGCCCGCTTCCACGAGAACTGGCTCGCCGCCACAAGGCTCGGCTGGCGGACCGGGGCGTACCATTTCTATCTGCTTTGCCGCGAGGGCGTCCCGCAGGCGGAAAACTTCATCCGGCAGGTCGAGGTGCGCGCCGGCACCCTGCCGCCCGCCGTTGACCTTGAGCATGCCCATAATTGCGCGGCTCGCGGCCCCCGCGCCGAGACATTGGCCGAGCTGCGTGCTTTCCTGAGCGCAATTGAAACAGAATACGGGCAGGTGCCGGTCATCTACACGACGCCCGCCTTCCATGCCGAATGGCTCGCCGGAGAGGGCTTCGATCGCCACCCGCTGTGGGTGCGCTCGCTCGATGGCCCGCCAGACCTTCCGCACGCCATCTGGCAATACTCGATGAAGGGCAAAGTCCCCGGCATCGACGGCCCGGTCGATCTCAACCGGGCAGCGGAGTAGGCGGCACAGAATTCCTGCGCCGCCCCCTCAGTTTAGTTGCGGCTCTTGTCCACCAGTCGATCATTCTTCGCCCAGTGCATCATGCCGCGCAGTTTCTCGCCGACTTCCTCGATCGAGTGGCTCGCCATCCGTTGGCGCATGGCATGGAAGCCCGGCGCGCCGGCCTGGTTCTCCAGCACCCAATTGCGCGCGAACGTGCCGTTCTGGATATCCTCGAGCACCTTTTTCATCTCGGCTTTGGTGGTGGAGTTCACGATCCGCGGACCGGTGACATATTCTCCGTACTCGGCCGTGTTCGAGATCGAGTAGTTCATGTTGGCGATGCCGCCTTCATAGATCAGGTCGACGATCAGCTTGGTCTCGTGCAGGCACTCGAAATAGGCCATCTCCGGCGCATAGCCGGCCTCGACCAGTGTCTCGTAGCCGGCCTTGATCAGCTCGACGATGCCGCCGCAAAGAACAGCCTGTTCACCGAAGAGGTCGGTTTCGGTCTCCTCACGGAACGAGGTCTCGATCACGCCGGCGCGGGTGTTGCCGATGGCTTTCGAATAAGAGAGGGCGACGGCCTGGGCCGTACCGGTGGCGTCCTGGTGTATTGCGATCAGGCCCGGCAGGCCGAAGCCCATCTGGTACTGCGCGCGCAGCGTATGGCCAGGGCCTTTCGGTGCCGACAGCGACACGTCAATGTCCTTCCGGGGGCGGATGAGATTATAGTGGATGTTGAAGCCGTGGCCGAACATCAGGTGCTGGCCGGCGCGCAGGTGCGGCTCGATCTCGTTGGCAAACATCACGGCCTGCTTCTCGTCCGGAACGAGGATCATCAGCACGTCAGCCCACTTGGCGGCTTCCGCGGGGGTGACGACTTCCAGCTTCTCGGCTTCGGCCTTCTTCCGGCTTGCCGAGCCTTCCTGCAGGGCGACCTTGATGTTCTTCACGCCGCTATCGCGCAGGTTCAGCGCATGGGCATGGCCCTGGCTGCCATAGCCGACAACGGCAACCTTCTTCTTCTGGATCAGCGAGATGTCGGCGTCTTGTTCGTAGTAGATTTTCATGTGCGTTCGTAGGCTCCGCTAAGGGGTAAGTCGGGTTTCGGTTGGAGGGGATCCGTCAGGAGGTGCTGCAAGCCCAGCTGGGGCTGACATTGGCAATGCCGATGACGAGATTGTTGAGACGGTTTACCGGATCATCCGATCCTGCATGCCGGGAAAAGTTGCGCACGCCGCCTGTGGTCTGCGCGCGGGTGATGATGTCGTGGCTGTTGATAACTAGGCGCACGCTGCGTGAGCCATCGGGATTGAGTGTGACGTCCTCGCGCGGGCCATAGTCCGGCACAGTGTCGGCAGACGCCTCGATCAGCAGGCGGCTGACGGTCTCTGCCGTGTCCTGCGGCAGCGTCGCCTTGAGCCGGCAGCGCGGGCCTTTGCCTTCCGGCACGGAGCGCGCGTCGAGCGTCAGCGCGCCGTTCTCGGCGCTGACATCATACACATAGGCCGCGCCGCTCGGGGAGGCCGTGTCGATGATCTCGATCAGAGAGTCGAAGGCCGCGCCGTAGAGCTTCTGCGCCCGCCCGCGGATGGTTGTCGCGCGTTCGATATCGCAGCGCATCTGCGCCGCTTCGGGCGTTAGCGTCGCATCATAGGCAGCATTCGAAAGCTGGGCCGGACAACCGGACGCTTGCGCCCATGCCAGCACGGGCACGGCGAAAGCTGCAAGGCCTGCCAGCGCGCTGCGCCAGAGAGAAGGGATCATCCTTTCTCCTTCCCGCGTTTGATCGACAGGACGCCTGTCCGGCTGACTTCGACCAGGCCCAGCGGGCGCATCAGGTCGACAAACTGCGCCAGCTTCTCGGAGGCGCCTGTGACCTCGAAAATGAAGCTCTCATTTGTTGTGTCTATCACATGTGCCCGGAAAATCTCAGCGATCCGGAGCGCTTCCACGCGCTTTTCTCCGGTGCCTGCGACTTTCACCAGCGCCAGTTCGCGCTCGATGCCGATCTTTGAATTGGTGATGTCGATGACTTCGGCCACCGGAACAAGACGTAGCAGCTGCGCCTCGATCTGCTCGAGAATATGTGGCGTGCCCTGGGTGACGATGGTGATGCGCGAGCGGTGCTGGCTCGAATCCACTTCGGCGACTGTCAGGGAGTCGATATTGTAACCACGGCCGGAGAAGAGCCCGGTGACACGGGCGAGGACGCCCGGTTCGTTGTCGACCAGAACGGCCAGCGTGCGCCGCTCGATCTTCTCCTCCGATGGCGAGATGAAGTAAGCCGATTTCGGGCCGGCGCTGCTCGGAGGGGTGGTCGTGTCGTTCATTGCGGGCCCTGGGTTTCAATCAGCGCCGCGCCGAACTTGTAGCCCGGCCGGCGCCCTTCGAGTTTGGATCTGAGTGCATCAGACTGCCGGATCGCATTGCGGCGGTCATCGCTTTCCTGGTCGTCATATCGCCCGACGATCTGGTCCATCCGGCGCGGATCGAGATGCGCCTGGAGTTCGGAGACGAGCAGGCGGCGGCATTCGTCGATATAGGCCGCGCTGTCATCCCCGCTCGGCCCGCCTTCGCGCGTCATCGCCTCGAGTTCGTGATAAACCCACATCAGCGCATCAAGGATCGGCGGCCGATGGCCACGGTAAGCGCCTTCCTTTTCGGCGCCTTTCTTCTCCGGCGTCAGGTTCGGGAAAAACATCCGTCCACGGTCGACCAGCGTCGAAAGGGCGATCAGCAGGTTCGCCTTGTTGGCGAGGAAACCGCCATCATTGGCCTGCATGTGCCGCGTACGGGCAAACATCGCGCAGCGGGCCAGTGTCTCGATGGCGGCGTTGCCCCAGTCGAGGCTGGCTGCATCGATGCTCTGGCGCAGGCGCTCGGTCTGCAGCTTGCGCTGGCGCTTCGTCTCGCCGCGGGAAATCAGCGCGCTGATGACAGCGACGAAGGCCGACAGGATGGCGATCACCGCATCGCCATAGCTCTGGCCGAATGAGAGCAGGTCTGTCACATTCATTGCCGTTCCCCCCGGGTTCGTTTTCTCAAACGAGCTTGCGGCCCGCCTCGCCAATTTCGTTACCCGTTATCTCGCCCAGAATCATCTGGTTGTGCGCAGAGCCCGACGGGATCATCGGCAGGCAGTTCTCCGCCCGCTCGACCCTGCAATCGAACAATACCGGGCCCGGATGGTCAATCATTTCAAGGATCTTGGCGTCCAGCTCGTCCGGCTTGTCACAGCGAATGCCGTGCCCGCCCAGCGCCTTGGCCAGCATCACGAAGTCCGGCAGGCTTTCCGAATAGGAGTGGGAATAGCGCTCGCCATGCAGCAATTCCTGCCACTGGCGCACCATGCCCATCCACTCATTGTTGAGAATGAACACCTTCACCGGCAGCTTGTGTTGAACGGCAGTTGAAAGCTCCTGCATCATCATCTGGATCGAGGCTTCGCCCGCGATGTCGATCACCAGCGCGTCCGGATGCGCTGCCTGAACGCCGACCGCTGCCGGCAAGCCGTATCCCATCGTGCCGAGCCCGCCCGAGGTCATCCAGCGGTTCGGTTCCTCGAAACGATAGAACTGCGCGGCCCACATCTGGTGCTGGCCGACTTCGGTGGTGATGTAGGTCTTGCGATCCTTGGTGAGTTCGTAGAGCCGCTCGACCGCATATTGCGGTTTGATTACCTCGTCCGAGTTCTTGTAGGCAAAGCACTTGCGCGCGCGCCAGCCGTCGATCTGCGCGCGCCACGGGCCCAAGTCCGGCATCTTGCGCTTCATCGCCTTGATCTCGGTGATCAGCGCGTCGAGCGCTTCGGCGCAATCGGCCACCACCGGCACATCCACGCGCACGATCTTGTTGATCGAAGACGGATCGATATCGATATGGATCTTCTTGGACTTCGGCGAGAAGGCATCGATACGTCCCGTCACACGGTCATCGAAGCGCGCGCCGACGCAGATCATCAGGTCGCAGTCATGCATCGCATTGTTGGCTTCGTAGCTGCCATGCATGCCCAGCATGCCCAGCCAGTCAGGATGCGAGGCGGGGAAGGCGCCGAGGCCCATCAGCGTCGAGGTGACCGGGAAGCCTGTCAGTTCCTGCAGCTCTCGCAGTTTCTCGGCAGCGCGCGGGCCGGAATTGATCACGCCGCCGCCGGTATAGAAGATCGGCCGCCAGGCCTTGGTCATCAGGTCGGCTGCGGCGAGGATCGCCTCACGCTTCGGTGTACGCTCCGGCACATAGGTCGGCTTGAAGATGCCGTCCTTGCCGATGTAAGGCCCGGTTGCGAACTGGATATCCTTCGGGATGTCGATCACGACAGGGCCCGGCCGGCCGGAGGTCGCCACATAGAAGGCCTCGTGCATGATCCGCGCGAGCTGGGTCACGTCGGTGACGAGGTAATTATGCTTGGCGCAGCTGCGCGTGATGCCGGTCGTGTCGCATTCCTGGAAGGCATCGGTGCCGATCAGGTGCGTCGGCACCTGCCCGGTGATCACCACCATCGGGATCGAGTCCATAAGCGCGTCGGTGATCGGCGTCACCATATTGGTCGCGCCCGGCCCGGACGTCACCAGCGCCACGCCGCACTTGCCGGTCGACCGGGCATAGCCCTCGGCGGCGTGGCCCGCGCCCTGCTCGTGGCGCACCAGGACGTGGCGGATCGCGTCCTGTCCGTAGAGCGCGTCATAGATCGGCAGCACCGCCCCGCCCGGATAACCGAACATCACGCTCACCCCCTGCTCGCGCAGCGCTTCCACGACGATCTGGGCGCCGGTCATCATCCAGGGGGCGGCGGTGTCGGTCGCGGCAGGTTTTGCCTTGGTCTTGGTCGTCATGGTCGGGCTCGAATTCTGGGCTCGGGGTCTGGGAGGGCGGGAAAGAGGGGGTCGGAAAGGGTCGTCGGCCAAACAAAAAAGGGCCTCCGAGAGGAAGCCCTTTTCTGTGCGCACCCGCAACCGCCTGATAGATCAGGCAGCTACGGGCGCCGAAGCTGTACTACGGTCATTTTGCGCAAGGGGCGTTTCCTCGAAGTCGTGGCGTCAGGCATAATCTTCCGCCTGAGCAGTGTCAATCTCCCTGTAAAGGGCAAAAATCACCCTCAAGCGGTCGCCCATCTCGGGGGAAGGAATGCGCGTCCAGAAAGGAAACTGCCGTCCGATCCAGGTGAACTGCCTTTTTGCATAGCGCCGCGTGTCGCGCTTTGCATTTTCGGCGGCCTGCTCCGGGCTGATCTCACCCCGGGCGAACGCCGTAAGCCACGGCATGCCGCAGGCCTTCATGACCGGCAGTTCGGGGTCGAGCCCTCGCGCCACCAGCGCCCGCGCCTCGTTCATGGCGCCCTGCATCAACATGCCTTCGAACCGGCGGTCGATCTTCTTGTAAAGCGCGGCGCGGGGCGGGGTCAGCGCAAACCCGGTCCATTCGCCCGGCTGCAGCACCGGCGGCTGGCGCTCGGTCTGGAAGTCGCTGAGCGACCGGCCGGTGGCCAGCCACACTTCATAGGCCCGGGCGAGGCGCTGCTTGTCCCCGGTGCCCAGCCGCTCGGCCAGGTCCGGGTCATGCGGCATCAGCCGCGCCCGAAGGCCATCGGCGCCCTCGGTCTCGCTGATCGCGCGCACCTCAGCGCGAATCTCGTCCGGCACAGGCGGAATGTCGGAGAGTCCCTGCGTCAGCGCCAGCAGGTAAAGTCCCGTGCCACCGACAAACACGGCGCGCTTGTTCTGCCGCTGCAGCGTCTTGATCACGGCGCGCGCCGCTTCCAGCCACTCGCCCGTCGAATAGCGGGTGGCCGGGTCGACATAGCCGAACAGGTGGTGCGGCACGCCAGCCATGTCCTCCTCGGTCGGCCGGGCCGAGATCACCTGGACATCGCTGTAGACCTGCATGGAATCGGCATTGATCACCTCGCCGCCAAGCCGCCGGGCGACTTCGATGGCGAGGGCGGACTTGCCGCTGGCGGTCGGGCCGTGGATGAGGATCGCAGGATGCATCCACCACACCTAAGGGCTTGCCCGCCCTGAGGAAAGACTCATAGAGACAGACCGTCATCCGGGGAGCCGCCTGAAGTGAGCACACAGTGGATTGTTGCCGGGGTCTGCCGGGAAGGGGCCTGCGACCTGCAAGCCATGCTGGCAAACCTTGTCGGCCTCGCGGGGGCGGTGCCGGGCGGCTGGATCAGCCTGGCATCCGGCGATCCTTTCCTTGCCGGAGCGATGCCGTTTGAAGGCACCGCGGATAAGGCACAGCGGCTGCGTGCCGCTATCGCGGAGCATAACCTGCAGATTGACGCCGCCGTGATGCCGCGCGCCCGTTTCGGCCGCAAGCGCCTGCTGATTTCGGACATGGATTCCACCATCATCGGCCAGGAATGCATCGATGAACTCGCCGATGCTGTGGGCCTCAAGCCGCAGATTTCCGAGATCACCGAGCGCGCCATGCGCGGCGAACTGGACTTTGAAGCCGCGCTCACCTCTCGCGTCGCCATGCTGCGCGGTCTCTCGCTGAACGAACTGGACCGCACCCTGCGCGAGCGCATCACTCTGAACGCTGGCGCCCGCACGCTCATCGCGACCATGAAGGCGCACGGCGCGGCCACGCTGCTCGTCTCCGGCGGTTTCACCTTCTTCACCTCGCGCGTGGCGCAGATGGCGGGCTTTCATGCCGATCTCGGCAACACGCTGCGCGATGACGGCGTGGCGCTGACCGGCGAGGTCGGCCGCCCCATCCTCGGGCGCGAGGCAAAACGAGAGGCGCTGATCGAAGCGGTCGGCCAACTTGGTGCCTCGCCTGAAGACGCCATCGCGATGGGCGACGGCGCCAATGATCTCGACATGATACGGGCCGCCGGCATCGGTGTCGCCTACAAAGCCAAGCCGCTCGTGGCAGCGGAGGCGAACGCCTCCATTCAGCATACGGACCTTACCGCCGCGCTGTTCTTCCAGGGCTATCGCGCTTCGGACGTCGTGAAAGGCTAGCCCCCATGCCCTCGCTGCGCACACTCGCTTTTCAGGCCTGGTTCCGGATCAGCCGCCCGATGACGCTCGGCGTGCGCGCCGCGGTCGAGAATGCGGATGGCCACGTCTTCATGGTGCGCCACACCTATATCAATGGCTGGTTCATGCCCGGCGGCGGCATCGAGCATGGCGAACCCGCCGTCGAGGCGCTGCGCCGGGAGCTGATCGAGGAAGGCGGCATCCGCCTGACGGCCGAGCCGAAAGTCTTCGGCTTCTATTCAAACCATCACAACTTCCGGAATGACCACGTCGTCCTCTACCGTGTGCCCTGGGGCAGCTGGGAACAGGTGGCCGCCACCAGCCAGGGCGAGATTGCCGAAACCGCCTGGGTCGACCCGCACGCGCCGCCGGACGGTATCACCGCCGGCAACCTGCGCCGCCTCGAAGAACTCTATCGCGGTGTGCCCGTCTCGCCTTACTGGGCGCCCAAGACCTGATACGCCTTCCCGCTGACTTTCACTTTCGGCACACGGGCGGTTTCTTCGAACTGCGTCCAGGCCGGCGCAAGGCTTGCCCAGAAGGGCAGGTGCTCGCTGCCCCACTGCGCAGCGAGATTTTCTTCGGTCATCGCGAACGGAAAGACATGCACGTCCACGGACGTTTGCCCGCCTTCAAAGGCGGCCTGCATCAGGGTCCAGATTTCCTCGATCACCGGATCGGTCATCGCAAAGCAGCCAATCGACACGCAGGACCCATGCACCATCAGGAAGCTTCCCGTCCGGCCATTGGCGCGGTCGAAGGCATTCGGATAGCCGAGATTGAAGGCGAGGTGGTAGTTCGAGGCCGGATTCATCTGGCCGGGCTTGACCGTGTAGAATCCCTCCGGCGCCTGCCCGTCGCCTTCGCGCATCTTGGGCCCGAGTGATCCAGATACGGAGCAAACCGGCCAGGTGCGGAACGGCTTGAAGCTGCCATCCTCCGCCGCCACGAAGGCGGTCAGCTGCGCCGGCACCTTGGTGAGGCGTAGATAAACCGGGCTGCCCAGCCGCAACCCTTGCGCCTCCAGCGCCCGTTCTAGCACCGGCATCTGCGCCGCATAGGCCGCATCCGACCGCCTGGTCGAGGGCACCGTCTCTGCCTCGGCGAAGGCAAACAGCGCCGGGAGACAAAGGAAGGCGAGCGCCGCCAGCAGCAGCGCCAGGAGGTTCGGTCTTGGTCCAGCCCGGTATCGCATGTGCCAAGATTGGACGGGCAAACATGGCAAAGGTCGGGCAGCACGTGGCCCGTGCAGCGGCGCGCTTAAATTTTCCGTAGGCGGCGTTTACGATTTGTAGATCGAAGCAGGCTATTCTAAGCCTTGTGACGGTCCTCCCCCTCCACGTCACAAAAGACCAAGACGCGCAGGCAATCTCCAGCCGCGCGCCGCCCTTGCGCCGGCTCCCCGTCCCCGGGAGCCGGCGTTTCGGTTTCAGGCGGCCCTGACCGCGCGCACGTACTGCGCAGCCGTGTAGAGCGACAGCGCCGCCGCCGCCCACAATAGAAGCACCAGAGCCGCCGCGCCGGCCCAGGCCAGCGGATTGGATCCCTCGAGTTGCTCGACGCCGGAAGGGATCAGCGCATAGGGCATCATAAGGCCGGCAATCGCGGCCATCTCGACGCCGGTCTTCAGCTTTGCGAGGTTGCTCGGCGCTATCACCCCGCCCGCCTCGGGCCGCGTGCGCAGCCAGGTCATGAACACGTCGCGCGCGATGATCAGCGCCGCCGGGATATAGATCAGCCATGTCTTCAGCGTCAGCGCGAGCGCCAGCAGCGCCAGTCCGACCAGCAGCTTGTCGGCAATCGGGTCCAGCCAGACGCCGAACCGGCTCTCCGCCTTTAGCGCCCGCGCCGCCCAGCCATCGACGAAATCGGTCAGCGCGCCGGAAATGAAGGAGAGCAGGGCGAACTGGTGCCACAGCTGTTCCAGCGTCGCATAGCGCAGCGCTGCGTCACCACTCGCGCCCGCCAGCTGGCTTGCGGCTGCCGACGCCTGCAGCGCGCCGAACAGCACAAACACCGCGAACACGCAGCGCGACAGCGTCAGGGCGTTGGGGATCCAGGACAGCATCGCGGCAAGCCATAGCGAGCGAGGCAGGCCCCCCGCAAGCGCCGGGCCTCAGTGTTTCAGGCGAAGATCTGAGATCGAGCGTGCAATCGTGCGGTAGACTTCAAGGAGTTCCGCCCCGTTATCGGCGCTGAAGGCATGGCCGGGCGAGGTTGCGCAGTATTGCAGGATCGTGCGCCCGTCCCCCGTCTTCTGGACGCCCGACGGTACCTGGAAGCCGATCGTGAAGATCTGGATATCGCTCGGCAGCGACTTCATCCGGTCGCACAGATCCATCGATTGCTGGAAGCTCGAGCGGGTCGAGGTCGGGTGCTGGATGTTGAATTCGCCGTCCGTCATCAGGATGAGGAACTTGCTGGTCCGCGGCGCACCATAATCGCGCGGACGCGACTCTTCCGGCCAGATGCCGGACCAGTTGGGAGAGAGCAGGTACCAGCCCCACGCGATGCCTAAATGTCCTGCCGTGCCGCCTTCGGCGACCAGCGAATTGACATGGTCTTCCAGCGCCTGCTTGTCGTCCGTCAGCGGCACCGGGCCGGACGGCTGGCAAGTGCCATGGCGGCCCTCATAGGCGCCGACGCCGTAGCCCGTCGCGCCGTCATTCTCGACATTGCGCCATCCGTCATACTTGTTGGCGGAGCTTGCCGAGAAATTCCAGCGCGGATTGCCTGCGCCCAGCCAGCGGCCAGACCCCGGCACTTCGTCGGTCGCCGCCGCGCTGCCCGTGCGCTCGTAGACGCAGCTGTCGCGCAGGCCGGAGTTACTGAAGAAGTAGCGCCGCGTGTTCCAGGTATAGCTCGAATTGCGCCCGCATGGGCTGCCGCTCGTGCAGGTGCCGCGCTGGTAGTAGAAAAAGCGCCTGCCGGTCGCGGAATCGATCATCCGGTCGTCATTGTACGCATTATAGTTCGACAGCGCCGCCGAGTTCGATGAGTCCGCCGCAAGGGTTCGCGTGTCGGTCACCCCATTGATGTAGGGACCGGCATTCAGCGAGTGGTTATAGCTGGCGATCGCGAGACGCACACTGCCGTCGCGCTCCTTGTCATCAGGCAGCAATTCGTCGAACGCCGCCACGGCCGCCGTCTTCAGGTTCGCCAGCCGGTTCGAACTGTTCATCGATCCGGAAACGTCGAACACGAAGGCCACATCCACCACGCCGATGCCATAGGTCGAGGTCGCGTCCACATTGAACGCCAATTCGTCATAGCCGATCAGCTGGGTCAGGTAGGTGGGCTGCTCGCAGCGCACCGCGCCGGAGATGTCCTGGTTCTCTTCATTGAACGTCACGACGACTTCGCCGCAGGCGAGGCCGCCGCCCTGCTGCAGGAACATCGACTCGGCATATTGCTGCACATCGGCAATCACCGTTTCGGCATTCATCCCGCGCTGGCGCTGCAGCGCGCCGGCCAGCACCGCCGAGTCGAGCGCGGCCTGCACCTTTGCCTTCTGGCGGATCGTGTTCTGGGTATCGATGGCAATCCCGGCCAGGGCAAGCAGGGAAGGGATCACAAACGCCGCGAGCATCGCGACGTTGCCGCCGGAAGCGTCGCCGAAGCGCCGGTCATTGCCTTGTGTCTTCGTGTTCATGACGGGCCTTCTGACGCCGTGTGCGAACAGGGATTACTTGACGAGTCGTACTTCGTTGATCGACCGGCCGATCTGCTGGAACACCGAGACGAGTTCTGCCGAGCCGTTGGCGAAATAGGCGAACTGCGAGTGGCTTGCGCACTCTGTCAGTGCATCGCGCAGCGTCTGGCTCGGCACTTCAAATCCGACCGTGTACACACGGATGCCGGCCTCTTTCATGGCGTCGCAGTATTGCTGGGCCTGCGAGAAGGAGTTGCCGTTCTCGGAGTTGCAGTTGATCTGGTCGGCGGTCGAGCCTGAGCCCGAGGTCGAGGTGCGCGACAGAACGCCTTGGCAGAAGGACGAGTTGAAATCACCGTCGGTCATGAACACGGCAAACTTGTGCAGTTTCGGGCGGCCAAACTCGGCCGGCTGCGATGCCGATGGGAAGATCGACCCGAAGTTCGGTGACAGTGTATAGAAGCCCCAGGCCGCGCCGAGGTGGCCTGCCGTCGAGCCGCCGATCGACAGGTCGTCGATGGCTTCAATCAGGGCGTCCTTGTCGCTGGTCAGCGGAAGGATCTCGTTGGAGGGGCAGCCGTTGGCCGTTGACATGTATCCGTAGCCGACCGGCTCGTCGGCAGCCGAGACATCCGTGTAGGCCTCGTCTCCCGTGCGCTCCGTCGCGCAAGTCGATATCTGGTGAAGGCGCTGGGCTGCCGAGCTTGCATTGTTGAAACGGAAGTATTGGCAGCCTGCGACCGTGCAGAAGGCTGTCCCGCCGCTGGTATAGGCGCTGTAGTTCGGGCCGACCGTTGTGTTCAGCACAAAAGTGTTCGTCGTCACGCCTGACACCTGCCAGGTCTGGTGGGTTGTGCGGTTGATCTGCGTCATGCCGTTCACGCCCGTAATCCAGACGTGATCATTGTTGGCAAGGCCGTGATTGTTCGCGGTCACCGTCACTTCGCAGTTCGTGTTGATGCACCGGCGGATTGTGCCGCCGCTCGAATAGTTGCTGTAGCCTGAGCCATTGACGCCGATGCTGAACCGGTTCGCATCAACGACCGTGACGGTGTAGACCTTGTTGTTGAGCTGCGTCATGCCGCTGACACCGCTGATCCACACCCGGTTGCCGGTCGTGAAGCCATGCGCGTTCGACGTGATCACCACAGGGTTGGCGCGGGTCGCGCCGGTGATGTTCTTCGTCGTGCCCGTTTGCCAGGCGGCGCCGGTGATGCTCCGCCCCGGGAGTATATTGCCGCGTACATCATCAGCATAAGCGCCGACGTTGACGGCGACCGAGTAAGGCACCAGCGACGCTTTCGAATAATACGGGGTCTGCTCATCCGTAACGACGGTGTTGACGAGGTCGGTGGCGGCTTCTTTCAGCGCGGTGATCCGGCTGCCGGACATCGAGCCCGTGATGTCGAGGATCATTGCCACTTCGATGTCGGCGCCGCCTTCAACGGCGTCCGAGCGAACCCGGACGTCGATATAGTCCTTGCCCATGATCTTCGAGATGGTCGTGTCGACGCGCAGCTGCGTGGTCAGCGAAACGAGGCCCTCATCATCTTGCGTGACTGTGTAGAGGATTTCGCGGCCGAGTTCTTCCTCAAGATGGTTGATGTAGGATTCGATGACGGCTTCACGCTCGGCCGAGGTCATGTGCGCATCATGCGCTGCCGCCAGCACGGCAGAGTCGGTCATCATCTGCAGCTTGTGCTTGTCGACAATCGTCCGCGAGAAGTCGATCGCGAACCCGACCAGCGGGAAGATCACAAGACAGGCGAGCGCAAACAGCATCGCCACGTTGCCCTTTTCGTTCGGGGCAAACGCGCGCATCCGGCGTGCAAGATCAAACTTCGTACCCATGGCCCAGCGTCCTCTTGGCGGATTCCCGCGCAATACTCGGAGGGTGTTATGGCAGATCGGGCTTGCGGGACGGTTTCCGGAACGTGCGCAATTGTTACTGGCGCGGCAGGGTCTGGTTAACCTACAATCCCTCCGATTCGGACCCTTACCGGGAGGCGCCCCCATGCAGCAGTATCACGCTCTCCTGCAGGATATCCTGCAGAACGGCCTTGAGCGCGGCGACCGGACCGGCGTCGGCACGCGCGGCGTGTTTGGCCGCCAGATGCGGTTTGACCTCAATGAGGGCTTCCCGCTGGTGACCACCAAACGCCTGCATGTCCGCTCTATCATCGTGGAGCTGCTTTGGTTCCTTCGCGGCGAGACAAATATCGCCTGGCTGAAGGAAAACGGCGTCTCCATCTGGGATGAATGGGCCGACGAGCACGGCGACCTGGGCCCGGTCTATGGCAAGCAATGGCGCAGCTGGGCCGCCCCCGACGGGCGCACCATCGACCAGATCCAGTGGGTCCTCGACGAAATCCGCACCAATCCGAACTCCCGCCGCCTGATCGTTTCTGCCTGGAACCCGGCGGATGTGAACGACATGGCCCTGCCGCCCTGCCATTGCCTGTTCCAGTTCAACGTCGCCGGCGGCCGCCTCAACTGCCAGCTCTACCAGCGCTCGGCCGATGTCTTCCTCGGCGTGCCGTTCAACATCGCCTCCTATGCGCTGCTCACCCACATGATGGCCCGCGCAACCGGCCTGAAGCCGGGAGAATTCGTGCACACCCTCGGCGATGCGCACCTCTACCTTAACCATCTCGAACAGGCCGAACTGCAGCTCACCCGCGAGCCGCGCGCCCTGCCTACGCTGTGGATGAACCCGGAAAAGACCGACCTCTTCGGCTGGACCTATGAGGATTTCCGGATCGACAACTATAACCCGCATCCGCACATCAAGGCAGCGGTCGCGGTCTAGTCTCTACTTGCCCTTCAGCGTGCAGTGAACCACCGCACCGGTCTCGACCGCAATCGGCAAAGCCTCGTCGAACGTGTCGCAGGTAATGTCATTGGCCTCTGCCGGGCCCCGCACCGGGAACGCCTGGACCCGAACCTGAGCATCGCCGGAGACTTCCCGCGCCACCCGGGCCGCGTTGATCTCGCCCTTCATGGTGACCGAGGTGCGCCCATCCTTCAGCACTTCCATCTCGCCGCCCAGCCAGACGCCGAGTTCGGGGTCGAGGTCCTCCGACGCCGGGTCTTTCGGCACGCCGTAATAGTCTGCCGACACCCCGATCTGGGCATAGGTTTCCATCAGCCGGGAACGAGCGGCGTCCGAATAGGTGATGTCCACCCGGAAGGGCAGTTGGACGAGCTTGACCGCTGTCTCCGGCGCTGCGGGCGTCGCAGCAGGCTGGGATGTCTCGGACTTCGCCTGCGGCAGGGCATCCTCCGGCACAGATTTGCAGCCAGCCAGAAGCGCCGTAGCGAGAGCGGCAAGCGCCAGTTTATGCGCGTTTGTCATCCCTTTAGTCTCCACCGGATTGTTGCGAGGCTACTGTCTTGCCGCATCGCCGGGCCGTTGCAAGCCCGCAACCGCTTCCCGGCTGCCGTCTTGCCGCCGGGCCCGAAGACCGACAAAGCTGGGCGCCAGGCCCGCGGTTCCCAACCGCTACCGCCGGGCCACAGTCTGGAGGGACCAAATGAAAGTCTTCGTCGCGGAACTCATCGGCACATTCACCCTCGTCCTGCTTGGTTGCGGCTCGGCCGTGCTGGCAGGCGCGGAAGTCGGCCAGCTCGGCATTTCCTTCGCCTTCGGCCTCGCCATTGTCGCCATGGCCTATGGTATCGGCCCCATCTCCGGCTGCCATGTGAACCCCGCCGTCAGCTTCGGCGCCTTCATTGCCGGACGCATGCAGATGAACGACATGCTGAAATACTGGGCCGCCCAGTTCACCGGCGCGCTCCTCGGTGCGGGCGTCCTCTACCTCATCGCAGCAGGCCAACCGGGTTATGATCTCGCCATCAACGGACTCGGGCAGAATGGCTGGGGCGCCGGTTATCTCGGTGAATACAATCTCGTCTCCGCCCTCGTCTTCGAGATCGTCGCGACTTTCCTCTTCCTCGTGGTGATCCTCGGGAGCACGCAGAAATCCGCCCCCGGTGCCTTCGCTGGCCTAGCCATCGGCTTCACGCTGGTCCTGATCCACATCGTCGGCATCCAGGTCACCGGCGTCTCGGTGAACCCCGCCCGCAGTTTCGGCCCTGCCATCATCGTCGGCGGCACAGCGGTCTCCCAGCTCTGGCTGTTCATCGTCGCCCCGCTGATCGGCGCCGCCCTCGCCGGCCTCTGCTTCAAGCAGAAACTGCTCGAGACGGAGTGAGCGATTCCAGAAAGTGCCCCACCCTAACCCTCCCCGCGAGCGGGGAGGGGACAAGTCAGCTTTCTGGGTGAGATCGGGGTTCCCAGCAATGCAACCTCCCCCCTCCTCACGCGAAGCGTGGGGAGGGCTGGGGTGGGGCCCTGCAGAGAGCCAGGAAAACTAAGCCGCCCGCTCCGAGATCAGCCCCGCATCCTCACGCCGCCGGATCAGGTACGACACGAGCACCGCGCCGACCATCTTGCCGATCACGAACACGATCCAGTTCCAAGGATGCAGAGAATTGCCGGGGTCCATACCCAGTTCCATCTGCTTGGCGAGGTCAGCGCCGTAGAGAAACACGGTCGTATCCACCGGCGCCGCCACCGCGCTCGAGAGCAGGATCCGCGTCGACAGCCGGTACTTGGTGAACGTGAACAGCAGCCAGTCCACGCCTTCGGAAATCGCGAACGCAATCCCGCTTGCCAGCGCAATCACCGGCCAGGCATAAAAGAACGACCAGGCCACCGCGACCGCCATCAGCACCAGAACCCGGTGGCCCATCTCGCGCTGCACGAAGTCGCGGATCACGAACACCATGCCGGTCACCATCGTCATCGGATGCAACGAAACGCCCTGCGCAAACATCGCATTCTCGCCCGGGTCCAGCAGCTTGAACTCGTCGATGACGCCAAAGCTCCAGTTGAGGAAGGGAATCAGCACGACATAAGCAAACGCCCAGGCCCGTCCCTGCAGCAGCCAGATCGCCGCAAAGGTCAGCCCCAACGCCCCCAGCGCCGGCACAAGCAGGCCCGGCGCGCCATTTGTCAGGACCGAGGCAATATCAAAGCTCATGAAAAACAACGTCCTGACGCGTATGCAGCAGCAAACACTGCGATTGCGGGTTGCACCGGGGTTACCGGCTGGCGCATGACGCCCCACTTCACAATCTGATAGTTAATGCCGCCGGGGATGCCGCATGCCGCACCCATCCCCTGGCCGCCCGGAACCCTGCCTATGATCGAACCCATCCGGCTCAGCCTCATTGTCGCCCAAGGCCGAAATAGAGTGATCGGCAGTGCAGGGCAATTGCCCTGGCGCCTGAAGGACGACCTTGCCCATTTCAAGCGCACCACGATGGGCGCGCCCGTCATCATGGGCCGCAAGACCTGGGAAAGCCTGCCGAAGCGCCCGCTGCCCGGCCGCCCGAACATCGTGATCAGCCGCGACTGGAACTATGACGCCGCCGAAGCGCGCGTCTATTCCAGCCTCTCGCCCGCCATCAACGCCGCGAAAGCCATGGCCCTGCGCGCCGGCCAAACAGAAGTCTTCGTCATCGGCGGCGCCGCCATCTACGAACTCGCCCTGCCGCTCGCCGACCGCATCTACCTTACCGAAGTCGACGCTGCGCCGGAAGGCGATGCCTTCTTCCCGCTGCTCGGTCAGGCACAATGGTCCACGCTCTCGCAAACCCGCATCGAGGCGGGGGAGGGCAATGATCATGGCTTCACGATCAAGGTCCTTGACCGCTTCCCCGCGCCCGCCTGATGCGGTGCCTGCCCCGGCGGGAGCGATGGACGCTCTGACGGCCCAGGCGTAGCCTTCCGGAAAACAATCCCGGGAGGACACCATGCAGTTTGAAGTGATCGGCTCCGGCCTCGGCTTCCCCGAAGGCCCGGTCGTGATGGCTGATGGCTCTGTCATCATCGTCGAAATCCAGAAGGGCTGCATCACGCGCCTCTGGGGCGGCGGCAAGCGCGAAGTCATTGCCACGCCCGGCGGCGGTCCGAACGGCCTCGCCATCGGTCCGGACGTTGCACTCTATTGCTGCAACAATGGCGGCTTCGAATATCACGAAGTCGGCGGCCTCACGATCCCCGGCAATTGCCCGCCCGATTATTCCGGCGGCCGCATCGAGCGCATCGACCTCTCCACCGGCAAGGTCGAACGCCTCTATGACAGCGTCGAAGGCAATGCCCTGCGCGGCCCGAACGACATCGTCTTCGACAAGTCCGGCGGTTTCTATTTCACCGATCTAGGCAAGGGCTTCTCCCGCAACCGCGATCATGGCGGCGTCTATTACGCGAAACCTGATGGCAGCTTCATCAAGGAAGTCGACTATCACCACATCTCGCCCAACGGATGTGGTCTGTCCCCGGACGGAAAGACGCTCTACTTCGCTGACACGATGACCGCCCGCCTCTGGTCCTTCGCGCTCACCGGACCCGGCGAGTACACGCCCTACAAGCCGCCCTTCCTGCGCGGCCGCGTCATCACCGGCCAGACCGAAATCTGTTATTTCGACTCGCTCGCCGTCGCCGCCTCCGGAAACGTCTGTGTGGCAACAATCCTGAAGAATGGCGGCTATGGCGGCATCACCACGATCACGCCGGAAGGGAAATCCACCTTCACCGAAATCCCGGACCCCTTCGTCACCAACATCGCCTTCGGCGGCGCCGACATGAAGGACGCCTATATCTGCGCCTCCGGCACTGGCCAGCTGCTCAAAGTCCGCTGGCCTGAAGCCGGGCTGAAGCTGAACTTCAATGCCTGAGCAAACTTAACCCCTCTCCCATGCAATGGGAGAGGAGGGGCCCGTCGCGCAGCGGCGGGAGGTGAGGGTCTTGAAGCACCGCACGCCAATCCTCCGACTACGGAAAAATCAGCCCTTCACATCTGTCTGCATGCAGCGCAGGACGCGCGGCGCAGAGGGAGCCGCATAGCGTTTGCGCGGTGGCTCCTTGTTTTCGATCACGCGCACGAGCGCGGCCGTCTCGCTCAACGCGGTGGTTTCGGCGGTATCGAAGCGATTGGAAGTGTCGAGGGTCATGCACAGCCTTTCGGGCAGGCGGACAAAACTATCCGGAACCCCACGCCTGCGCCCTTTCCTGGCGACATGCAATGCTCTGAAAGTATTTATATTTTCGGCTGGAAATATTCCCTGTTGAATCAGGGGCGCTAGTCTTCGAACACAATCTCCGGAGCTGGCTTCGTCACCAGCTGGTCCAGCGCAATCGCGACGTTTCGCGCCAGCCTCAGGAAAATGTCCGCAGGCTGACCACCTGACAGCGCCGCCGGCACACCCGCATCGCCGCCTTCGCGGATCGCCTGCAGCATCGGGATCTCCGCCAGCACCGGCAGGCCGAGCGCCGCGCCCATCTTCCGTGCCCCGCCTTCGCCCATCAGGAACTGTTTCGCGCCCGTGGCATCCTCGAACCAGCTCATCGTCTCGACCAGCCCGATCACCGGCACATGCGTCTTGGCAAACATCGCCGCTCCGCGCCGCACATCGGCGAGGGCCACTTCCTGCGGCGTCGTCACGATCAGCGCCGCCGTCACCGGCACGCGCTGCGCAATCGCCAGCTGCGCATCGCCCGTGCCGGGAGGCGTGTCGATGATGAGAATGTCGAGCGGCGCCTCCTTGGTGCCCCATTCGGCATCGTTCAGCAGCTGCGTGATCGCCGACATCACGATCGGTCCGCGCCAGATCATGGGCGCATCGGGATCGGACAGATATCCGATCGACAGCGTCTTCATCCCGTGCGCCTCGACCGGCACGAGCTTCTTGGCGCCCGAGGTCGCTGGTTCTGCGCTTACTGTGCCCATCATGGTTGGGATCGACGGCCCGTAGATGTCCGCGTCCAGCAGGCCAACGCGCATCCCCGCCTTCGCCATCGCTGCGGCAAGGTTCACCGCCACGGTCGATTTGCCGACTCCGCCCTTGGCGCTTGCCACCACGAGGATGCGGTCGATGCCCGGCACCGGCTTCAGGCCCTGCGCCGGCCCCGGCACGCCCTGGCTGATCGCCTCGTCAGACAGCCGTGCGCCCTTGGTCACGCGGCGAAGGCCCGCCACCGGTGAGCCGGCCGGGGCAGGGGCGCTGCCATTTGAATGACCGTGCGAATGTCCATGCCCATGTGCGTGGCTGTGTCCGCCCGCTGCCTTCTCCGCGGTCAGCACGCTGCGCACGGCCGTTATGCCCGGAATCCGGCTCGCATAATTCTCCGCCTCAATCCGCCGGTGTTCGGCAACATCCTGGGCGCCCGGCTCGGCCCGGATCACCAGCAGTGCCTTGCCCTCGTCGTCCACAGACACAGCTTCGAGCCAGCTGGCGCTCCCCAGCGCCTCTGTAATCGCAGCGGCGAGCTTCTCGCGGGTCTTCTGTTTTGATCCAAACATTACTCTGCCTGCCGGGCCTTTTAATGAACTTTATGGCTCGCCTACTCGCGCCGGGGGCGAAACTGCAAGCTTCTGGTGAGGAAGTTGCGTCATTTTCGCCGCCTTGAAGGGCCGATTTGGCGTGCACAGATGCTGATAGCCCCTATATAGGCCCCACTCGAAGAATTCAGGAGGCGTGATTGCCCTGGGATGACAAGTCTAAAGGTTCCGGCCCCTGGGGCGGCGGCAGCTCGGGTTCGGGCGGCGGCGAAGGCGGCTCCCCGTGGAACCGTCCCTCCGGCGGTGAAGACCGCAAGGGCGGCTCGGGCGGCGGCGGCGGTGGCAAGGACCAGCCGGACCTCGAGGAACAGATGCGCCGCATGCAGGAGCGCTTTCGCCAGCGCCGCAACGGCGGTGGTGGCGGCGGCGGACGCCGGCGCGGCACCGGCGGCGTGCAGCTACCGAATTTCGGCCCGCTCGGCGTCATGGTCATCGGCGGCGTTGTGCTCCTCTCCTGGCTCTCCACAAGTTTCGTGATCGTCGACCCGACGCAGCAGGCGGCCGTGTTCCGCTTCGGCAAATGGCAGACGAACTTCGGCCCCGGCCTCCACTTCCATCTGCCCGCGCCCATCGAAAGCCACCGGCTGATGCAGGTCGAGACGCGGAACGAGACCCGCATCGGCTCGAACGCCGCCGAGTCCCTGATGCTCACGCAGGATGAGAACATCGTCGACATCCAGTTCTCGGTCTTCTGGAAAATCGATACGCAGAACCCGGAGAACTATCTCCTCAACGTGCGCGATCCGGATCTCACGGTCGCCCAGGTCGCCGAATCGGTGATGCGTGAAGTCGTCGGCAAGACGCGCCTGCAGAACATCATCACCACCGAGCGTGACAAGGTTCAGCAGGAAGTCGCCGCCCAGACACAGGCGCTGCTCAACGAATACCGCACCGGCGTCGAGATACTCTCGGTACAGATCGACAAGTCCGATCCGCCCCAGCCGGTGATCGAGGCATTCAACGACGTGAACGTCGCTGAACAGGATGCCGAGACCCTCGCCAACCAGGCCACCCAGTTCGCCAACCAGATCGTGCCCCAAGCCCGCGGTACCGCGCAGCGCCTCGCCCAGGAAGCCGAAGCCTACCGCGACCGCGTGATCGCCGATGCAAGCGGTGAAGCCGCACGCTTCGACCAGATCTACGAGGAATACCGCAAGGCACCGCGCGTCACCCGCGAGCGGATGTATCTGGAGACGATGGAGCGTGTGCTCGAGCGGACCGACAAGATGATCCTCGACCAGAACTCGGGCACCGTGCCCTACCTGCCGCTGGAGCGCACCCGCCGCCCGGCCGCCGCGACCGGAGGAGAATGAACCATGCGCGCTTTTGGATGGCTTATCCTTGTCCTGTCCGTACTCGGACTGATCATTGCCTCGAACGTGTTCTATGTCGTGCGCCAGTCCGAACAGGCCATCGTCCTGCAGGTCGGCCGCCCGGTTGCCGTCATCAACGAGCCAGGCACGGATGAAGCCGGGCTTCGCATGAAGCTTCCGATCATCCAGCAGGTCGAGATCATCGACAAACGCAACCTCGGCCTCGACATTGAAGGCATCGAAGTGCTCGCGTCCGACCAGCGCCGCCTGCGCGTTGACGCCTTCGTCCGTTGGCGGATCAGCAACCCGCTGCTCTATTACCAGCGTTTCCGCACCGAGCTTGCCGCCGAGTCGCAGCTGAACCGCATCACCACCTCCGCCATCCGCGAAGTGCTCGGTGATGTGCCGGTCCCGGAAATCGTCTCCGGCCAGCGCGCCCAACTCATGGGCCGCATCCGAACCAGCGTGAACACCGGTCTTGCGAAAGACGGGATCGATATCATCGACGTGCGTGTGCGCCAGGCTGACCTGCCCTCCGAAGTCGCCGAAGGTGTCTACAACCGGATGCGCACGGCCCGTCTTCAGGAAGCCCAGCGCATCCGTTCGGAAGGAGAGGAGAAGGCTCGCCTGATCCGCGCCACAGCCGAACGCGAGAAGACCGTCATCGAAGCCCAGGCCCGTGAAGCGGCTGAGAAGGTCCGCGGTGAAGGCGATGCAAAGGCCACCGAGACCTATGCCGCCGCCTACAACAAGGACCCGGAATTCTTCCGCTTCCAGCGCGCCCTGATCGCCTGTGAAACCGCGATCCAGGAAGGCACACAGGTCATCGTCAGCCCGAATTCGCTCGGCATCTGCGACGAGTTCTTCGACAGCGCCCGCGCCGCCGGCGCCCCGCGATGACGGCCCACTGACGGTAGCCCCCCGTGAGCCAGCTCACGATCCTCCTCGCCGGTGTCGGCGTCTGGTTCCTGATCGAGGGCGCCATGTGCGCCCTCGCGCCGGATCTGATGCGCAGCCTCGGCCAGCGGCTGACCGAGCTGCCGCAGGGTTATCTCGTCACCGCCGGCCTGATCGCGGCCACGCTGGGCGCCGTGCTGGTTACGCTTGCAGTGCGCACCGCCTGAAGCAGTTGCGCCGGGCCGCCAAAGCGCCATAGTCAGGGGGCATTCGGACATGGTCCGAAGCGCAACCTGACCGGAGCGACCGCCCCATGAAACGCCTTGCTGCCCTGGCGATTGTCCTTCTTGCCGCCGTGCCTGCGGGTCTTGGCGCCGAGGCTCAGACGAGCCTTTCAAAGCCCGCCACCGGCATCGACATGAAGGCCGCCCCGGCGAGCTTCCGCGACCTTTCAAAGCGCCTGATGCCGGCCGTGGTGAACATCTCCACCGAAACCGTCATTGCCTCCGGCATGCCGACCTTCCCGGAAGGTTCGCCTGCTGAGCGCTTCAACGAATATTTCGGCCGCGATGACGGTTTCCAGCGTCAGGGTTCGCTCGGCTCCGGTTTCGTCATCTCCAAGGATGGCTATATCGTCACCAACAACCACGTGATCGAGCAGGCCGACACGATCACCATCACCTTCTCCGACGGGCGCGAGATGCAGGCGAAACTCGTCGGCCGCGACCGCGATACCGACATCGCCGTCCTCAAGGTCACGTCGAAAACGGCGCTGCCCTTTGTCGAGTTTGCCAACAGCGACGCCGCCGAAGTCGGCGACTGGGTGATTGCCATCGGCAACCCGCTCGGCTTTGGCGGCTCGGTCTCCGCCGGCATCATTTCCGCCACAGGCCGTGACCTGAATACGGGGCGTTCGGACAACTTCATCCAGACCGACGCCGCCATCAACCAGGGCAATTCGGGTGGCCCCTTGTTCAATCTCGCTGGCCAGGTGGTCGGCGTGAACACCGCCATCATCTCGCAGTCGGGAGGTTCCATCGGTCTCGGCTTCTCGGTGCCCTCGAATACCGTGAAGCGCATCTCGCAGGCGCTCATCAAGGAAGGCCGCGTCCGCCGCCCCTGGCTCGGCGTCAACGTGCAGGATGCCGATGCGGCCCTGATCAAGGCCTACCGCGCCAAGGGTCTCAGCGGCGTCATTATTACACGGATCACCAAGGACAGCCCGGCCGAAAAGGCCAAGCTCGAAGTTGGCGACCTGATCCTCACGATCGATGGCAAGGCCGTCGTCGGCGTGCGCGAAATGACCCGCACCCTCTCCGAAAAGACCATCGGCAAGCCGGTTTCGCTCTCCATCGTCCGCGATGGGCGCACCCGCGATGTCAGTGTCACCCTCGCCGAGCTCAAGGATGACGAAGACACCGCGGCCGCCGCTGCGCCCGACACGGCTGCCAACTCGAATGATCTGGGAGCCGAAATTTCCCCCGTCGATGATGACATGCGCCGCCGTTACGGCATCTCGAAGGATATCTCCGGCGTCGTTGTCACTGCCGTCAGCCCGCGCGGCCGCGCCTATAACAAGCTGCGCCGCGGCGATGTCATCATCGAGGTCAATTTCCAGGCGGTCTCCTCCGTCACCGACACGCTCGCCAAGGTGAAGGCCGGCTTCGCCAACCCGGCGACGCCGATCCTCATCCGCGTCAAACGCAAGGAAGACACCGGCGGCTGGTTCGACCAGTTCGTCTCCATTGAAGCCGGAAAATAGATCGCCGCGCCGCCTCTTGACGGGCATTCCATAATTCGACATTCGTTGAAATATGGAATCAAGTCTTGCCATCGGCCGCCTCTCGGCCCTTGCTCAGCCTGGCCGCCTCGCTGTGTTCCGCCTCCTGGTGCGTGCCGCACCCGAAGGCTTGCCTGCGGGCGAGATCGCGACGCGCCTCGGCCTTGCGCCGAACACGCTCTCTGCCCAGCTCACCATCCTGTCGCAGGCCGGCCTCATCGCTGGCACGCGTGAGGGCAGGGTGATCCGGTATGCCGCCTCGACGGACTCGATCCGTGATCTGATCGTCTACCTGATGGAAGACTGCTGCGATGGCCGGCCGGACATCTGCCTGCCCGTGCAGGAGGCCGCACGTGCCGCCTGCTGCCCACCTGCAAAGCCCAAGGCCCGCAGGCCCGCCCGCGCATGAGCCTCTTCGAGAAGTACCTCTCCGTCTGGGTTGGTCTCGCCCTCGCGCTGGGCCTTGCGCTTGGCCAGTTGTTCCCCGGCGCATTCGGCGCGCTGGCCGCCTTCGAATATGCCAATGTGAACTTTGCGGTCGCGCTGCTCATCTGGGCCATGGTCTGGCCGATGATGATCGGCATCGAGTTCGCCGGTATCCGCGGTGCGTTTGCAAAGCCGAAGGGTCTCGTCATCACGCTGGTCGTGAACTGGCTGGTCAAGCCGTTCAGCATGGCGCTGCTCGGCGTGCTGTTCTTCGAATATGTCTTTGCTGATCTGGTCCCTGCAGACGATGCCAAGTCTTACATCGCGGGTCTCATTCTCCTCGGCGCCGCGCCGTGCACCGCGATGGTGTTTGTCTGGTCGCAGCTGACGAAGGGCGATCCCGCCTATACGCTCGCCCAGGTCGGGGTGAATGACGCCGTCATGGTCTTCGCCTTCGCGCCTATTGTCGCGCTGTTGCTCGGCGTCGCGGAAATTTCGGTGCCCTGGGAAACGCTGCTCCTCTCGGTCGGCCTCTATGTCATCATTCCGCTCGCCGTCGGCATAATCGCACGGCGCATGCTGATGGCCAGGGGCGGGCAGGGCGCCGTCGATTCCTTCATGGCACGGATCAAACCTGCCTCGGTCATCGGCCTTCTCGCCACGGTCGTTCTCCTGTTCGGTTTCCAGGGCGGCGTCATCCTCGCCAATCCGCTGGTCATCGCCCTGATTGCGGTGCCGATCCTCATCCAGTCCTATGGAATCTTCGCGCTCGCCTATGCCACGGCCTTTGCCTGGAAAGTGCCTCACCGGGTCGCCGCCCCCTGCGCGCTGATCGGCACGTCGAACTTTTTCGAGCTCGCTGTGGCCGTCGCCATCAGCCTGTTCGGCCTCAACTCCGGCGCGGCACTCGCAACGGTTGTGGGCGTCCTGGTTGAAGTGCCCGTGATGCTGTCCCTCGTCGCTTTCGCAAACCGCACGCGTGCCCATTTCGCGCCCTTCGAAACGGAGCTGCCATGAAAATCCTCTTCCTCTGTGTCGCCAATTCCGCCCGCAGCCAGATGGCCGAAGGCCTCGCCCGGCACCTTTTCGGCCCCGGCGCCGACATCATGTCGGCCGGCTCGGCGCCGACCCGGCCCAATCCCTATGCCATCGAAGCCATGTGGGCCCGGGGTATCGACATTACCGGCCACACGTCGAAATCCTTCGGCTCGCTCGATGCCAGCGCCTTCGATTTCGTCATTACCCTCTGCGCGGAGGAAATCTGCCCCTGGCTGCCCGGCAAGACCGAGCGCCTGCATTGGCCGATCGACGATCCGGCGAGTTCTGATCCCGCACTGACACCCGATGATTTCCGCCGCCGCTTCGCTGCGGCCCGGGATGAGATCGAGGCCCGCATCCGTGCCTTCGCCGAAGGGCGCGGCTGGCCGCTCGCGCCTGATTCCGCTGCGGAAACGCGCCCGCAGGGCTGAAATCACCCGGATTCCCATCTGGAATAGTGCCGTTTTTGCTCGCCAAGCCCTGCAACGCAGGCTAATAGCGGCGCAAATCGATACTCTATTCGGGCTGAGAGACACGTCATGATCCATCCTTCGCTCATCGCCATTGCGGCCATTGTCATCGTTTTCGGCATCCTGAACCTGATCGAGTTCAAACGCCTCGACTAACCACCCAGGGGCAGCGCTCATGCCCGATCCGGTATTGCTTGCATCGCTGATCGGGGGGCTCGTCCTGCTCGCCCTCGGCGGCGACCTTCTGGTTCGCGGCGCCGTCCGCACTAGCCGGTCACTCGGCGCCTCGCCGCTGTTCGCGGGCATTTTCATCGTGGCGCTTGGCACCTCGCTGCCGGAAATCATCGTCTCCGTGAACGCTGCCTTCTCGGGCAGCCCGGGTCTCGCCATCGGGAACATCGTCGGCTCCAGCATCGCAAACGTCTTTCTGGTGCTGGCTCTGCCCGCGCTGATTTTCCCGGTCATCGCCGGCGGTCCGGGCCAGATCCGTGCCCTGATGGCCACCTTGCTTGCGACCTTCCTGTGGATCGGCATGACCTCCATCATGCCGCTCACGCCGCTGATGGGCATCTGCTTCCTGCTCGTTCTCATCGGCTATGTTGGCCTGAGCCTGTTCGCTGCCGCGCGCGACGAGGTCGCCGGCAAGCCAACCGGGGCGCGTGAGCATGCCGCGGCCGGCCCACCGCTCTGGCGCGCGCTGATCTATATCCCGGTGGGCGTCGCCGCCCTCGTCTATGCATCCAGCCTCATAGTCGATGGCGCAGACGGTCTCGCCCGCGCCTTCGGGGTGCCGGAAGAGTACATCGGCTTGACGCTGCTCGCTGTCGGCACTTCCTTGCCGGAGATCGGCGCCTCGCTCGCCGCCGCCTTCCGCCAGCGCGGGGACGTGCTGGTCGGCAATATCCTCGGCTCCAACATATTCAATATCCTTGGTGCCGGCGGCATTGTCGCCCTCAGCGGCCCCATCGAAATCGCGCAATTGTTCCACACCTATGATCACTGGGTCATGGCGATTGCCGCAATTCTTCTTGCGGCCTTCATCTTCACGCGCGCCCGCATCGGCCGGCTGCTCGCCCTGCTGCTTCTTCTTCTGTACACAGTCTATATCTTCGGCCTTGTGAATGGCGTCAGCCTCCTTGGTCTCTATCAGGTTCTCGCCGGATGAAGCCCGGCGCAGCTCTGGTAACAGGTGCCGGTGCCCGTCTCGGGCGGGCGATGGCCGAAGCGCTCGGCGCCGATGGCTGGGCGGTCTGCATCCACTATCGCGGCTCGAAGGCCGGTGCGGAAGAAGCCGCCGATGTGATCCGCAAGGCAGGTGGCCGGGCCGAAATCATCGGCTGCAATCTCGCCGATGAGGCGGCCCGTTCCACGCTCATCGCTGATGCCACACGGCTGATTGGCCAGCCGCTGACCTTGCTCGTAAACTCCGCCTCCACCTTCGCCGATGATACGGTCATGAACCATTCCAGGGCCGACTGGGACTTCCACCTCGAACCGAACCTGCGCGCCCCGATCCACCTCGCGCAGCAATTCGCCCGCTCTCTTCCGGCTGACGAGAAGGGACTTGTGGTCAACCTGATCGACCAGCGCGTCTGGAAGCTCAATCCCCAATTCTTTACCTACACGCTCTCCAAGGCGGCGCTCTGGCAGGCGACACAAACACTCGCCCAGGCATTTGCCCCGGCAATCCGCGTCAATGCCATCGGTCCCGGGCCAACACTTGCAAATATTCACCAGACCCCGGAGCTCTTCGCTGCCGAGGCGGCCGCGACGCTGACAGGAGAGGGCTCCAGCCCCACCGAGATCGTGCGCGCGCTCCGGTACCTGATCGAAGCGGGCAGCGTGACAGGCCAGATGATCGCCTCCGACGGCGGCCAGCATCTGATGTGGCAGACACCTGATACGCAGATCTGAGGTTTCCTTTGAATTTCGGTTCCGACACGACGTCTCCAGCCCATCCGTCCGTGCTTGAAGCGCTGGCGCGCGCGAATTCCGGCTATGCACCCAGCTACGGAAACGATGCGATCACCGCGCGCTTGAGGACCCTTCTGGCTGAAACGCTGGATACGGAGGATTTCGACTTCTGGCTCGTCGCCTCTGGCACAGCCGCAAATGCGCTCGCGCTCTCCTGTTTCTGCCCTCCCACCGGCGCGATCCTCTGCCACGAGGAAGCGCATATCGAACGCGATGAACGCGGCGCGCCGGGCTTCTTCACGGGCGGGGCCTCGCTGCGCCTGCTTCCGGGGCGCGGCGCAAAGATTGATCCGGCTGCTTTCGAGGCGGCTGTCTCCCGGAACGATCCCGACTTCGTGCATGAGACTCCCTTGCACGTTTTGTCACTTACCAACCTCACTGAATGCGGCACGCTGTATTCCGCAGCCGAGACCGCCGCCTTTGCGGACCGCGCCAAGTCCGCAGGCCTCGCCGTGCATCTTGACGGCGCCCGGCTTGCAAATGCGCTTGCGACCGCCCATGTCCCTGCCTCGCAGCTGACCTGGAAAAGCGGTGTCGATGTTCTCTCGCTCGGCCTCACAAAGACAGGTGCCATAGGCTGCGAAATCATCATTCTGTTCGGAAAAGCGCGGGAAAAATTCCCGGAACTCCGTGTACGGGCGAAACGCGCAGGCCACATGCCGGCAAAGATGCGCTACCTCGCGGCGCAGGCCGAGGCGATGCTGACCGGCGGACTTTGGCTGGAACTCGCCGCGTCGGCCAATGCGAAGGCGCGGCTATTGTCTGAAGTGTTCGAGGCGGCGGGGATCGGTCTTGAGTACAGCATGGAGGGCAACGAGGTTTTCGCAAAGTTGGAAGCCGGGGAAATTGAAGCTCTGAGGACTGCGGGCGCATCATTCTATGAGTGGCCCGGCGGATCGTGCCGGTTTGTTTGTTCGTGGACGACGACCGAAGGTGACATCGCGGCCCTACAATCGTCGCTGTCAGCTAAACGCTGAGGCCTTTCGAGAGCCAGCCGCGCAGGCTGGTCATTGTCTCTCCGATATCGATCGGCGCAGAGCCGGCGCCGCCGAGCAGTTCCTGGTGCAGGCTCATCACCAGCATCGGTGACAGGGTCGCCAGCGCGGCGGCGCGCAGGGCGGCATCGGTTTTCGGGCCACCGGGCGTGGCGCGGAGCTTTTCGCTGACGGCGTTCAGCGCGGGCTCGAGCACCTTCTCGAGATAGGCCTTTCCGGCCGCCTCGTCGGCGAGGCCTTCGATGAGGCCGAAGGCGTGGGCGCGGATGAAACCGCCGACGCGCATGCCCGCTTCGGAGATTCGGAAATACTCCTCAAGCGCCGTCGCCGGATCGGCGGCGGGTATCGCGACCATCGCCCAGAGGGGCGTCGCGCGCCGGCCGATGTTTTCGAGGATCTCGATCACGAGGCCCTGCCGGTCGGTGAAATAATGGCGCAGCGTCGGCTCCGACTGATGCACCGCCAATGCGAACTGGCGCAGCGACGGGCGGCGCAGGTCGGCGGAGAGGGCAAAGTCCGTCAGCGCATCCAGCAGCGCCGCGCGCTTCAGGTCGAAGTCGTGGTTCCGGGCACCTGCAGGTCTTGGCATGATCAAGCTCCGGTTCCGGGATCCAGGGCCCTGCCTTGTGAAGGCAGGCGCCGCGCCCCGATATCAGGGATTCTACGCAGGTTTGTCACGCGTGTCTGCCTCACGCACGCCGGCAGGCGAAAACTGGACCAGAAGGCCTGTAAGCCGGGTTCTGTTCGCCCCTTGCGGGGTCTGGCAGCCATTCCTCTGGGACGGCCATTGCTGACCGCCTCACGCGACACACCCGGGGCACGGGCGCAAGACGGCCCATGTGTGCCCCCTACTTGGTCTTGCTCCGGGCGGGGTTTGCCATGCCAGCCCTGTTGCCAGGCCTGCGGTGGGCTCTTACCCCACCCTTTCACCCTTACCCTCCTTCGCCGAGGCTACGGAGGGCGGTTTGCTTTCTGTGGCACTTTCCCTCGGCTTGCGCCGGGCGGCTGTTAGCCGTCGCCCTGTCTTTCTGGAGCCCGGACTTTCCTCCAGCACGGGGTTACCCCCGTACCAGCGGCTGCCCGGCCTTCTGGTCCAGGGACGGAGTATAGGCGCAATGACGGAAAACCGGAAGGGCGGCGGCGCCTCCATAGGCTGGGCTCTGCCGGAGGTGCGCGGGGCATCACTCTGGCAGCATCACTTTGGGGGGAAGGGGGGAGCGGGTTGAAGTTGGCGGTG
>VYLE01000092.1_pt1 | contig 86797 bp, 64 predicted proteins | sample 5114391 | NCBI WGS metagenome assembly VYLE01 (sample SAMN12291771, study PRJNA351875) | freshwater metagenome | isolation source: freshwater lake | place: USA: Michigan, Kent Lake | collected 2013-08-15 | reverse complement strand
CTCCATCCGAGCCTGCTCGCCGCCGAGCGTTTGCCTCGTAGCGTTTCGAACGCCGCGAAAGTGGCGGGTGAGTCGTTGACAGTGCGATGCGGTCGGTGAAACTGTTCCTAGCGGAATTCCTTGGGTCGGAAGTCCTTCGACTCCTCGCTCTTCCGTCGGGAGGTATCTGATGAAGCTCGCGACGAGACCAGGTCCGGATGGTCGATTCCCGCTCGTGGCGCTGATGGTCCTCGGCGCGATCGGCATGTGCGCGCCTCTGTCTCACGCGCAGTGTTTCTACGAGGCAGAGGTCATGCCGTGGCCTGCTGGCTATCAAGTCGTCACGGCAAAGGACATGAATGAATCGGGCGTCATCGTTGGCAAGCGCCGCGTGCAGGGTGGGTCGCTCTTGCAGAGTGCGTTTCGTTGGTCGAGCAAGGAAGGCTACGTCACGCTTCCCGCGCCGCCGACCGGCGCTGCCGCGTGGGAGGGGACGCGGATCGACGCGGAAGGCAACATTGCTGGGGGCGTGGTCTTGCCCGGGCAGCCGAATCTCTTCCTCGAGGTCGTGCTTTGGCCATCGGCTGAACGAGGCGGGGGCGTTCAGATCCTCTCCGCGGGAGACTCGACGAAGAACTACGCGATCACCGGATTCGTTGGTGACGGTTCGATCACCGGGCACACCCAGAACGGCGTGGTGGCGGACTTTCCCCGGCCGTTTTGCTGGCGAGACGGAGCGTTTGTGGAGCTACCCGAGCCCTTGGCATCGACAACGAATGGGAAGTTTGGGTGCGCCCATCCGTCCGGCTGGGTCGGAGGCAGCATCGACTTTCCAAGCCCCGTGCCGACGGAGTTCTATTCGCTTCTCTGGCACCCCGACGCCGGGGTCGAGGTGATCGACCTGCTTCCGTCGCCTGAGTACTGGAGCGAGCGCATCGTCGGGCTCGACAAGCACCGGCGGGCATGCGTCCTTGCGTTTGCGAATGAGCCGGGGGTCTTCGGAAATCCGACGCGAACCTTCTACTGGGACGGATCGAGGCTCACCGCAATCGGTCCGAACCAGGGGGCCGTGTACACCACCGGTGTGGGGCTGAATGAGCTTGGTCAGATCATCGGCCGTACGGGGCCGAGCGGCGGCGGTGCCGGTATCCACTATCCCTTCATCTGGCAGAACGGCCAATTCACGGATCTTCGTGAGCTGACGACGCTACCAGAAGGGTTCAAACTCAATTGGGGGGTGAAGCCGCTCAACAATGGGATGCTTTTCTGCGAGGCGATCAACCGAGGCAAGTTCATCGGCGTGATCCTTCGCCCGCAAACCACGGCCGAAGACATCAATGTGGACTGCGCGGTCGATGCCCTCGACATCGCCTTCGTCTTTGAGGAGTGGGGGCCTGTCGACGCGCTGACGGTCCGACGGGCCGATGTCAACGGAGACGGTATCGTCGACGCGCACGATCTCGCTGCGGTGCTCGGGGCTTGGAGTCCGCGCTAGTGTGGTGTTCCAGAAATTCGCGAACGCTGGCAAGGAGCCGCGACGAGGCGTATGGAGTCATACGGCGAGGAGCGGCGACGCCGCCCGACGCGGACAGGGCCGTCGCAATGGAAGCGAATTTCTGGAACACCACACTAGCCTCGGCGCAGATCGAAATCGGCTTCCGGCCCGACGCGCCACGCGCTCGGAATCACATCGACATCCGCGCGACCGCCGACGGCGCTCACGACGAAGAGCATGCGCCGGGCGAGGGCGCCGCAGACGAGGGCTTGGGCGAAGAGGACGAGGCCCTCGAGTTGGGTGATCGTTCCGCCGCCGGCACCGAGGATCGGTATCACGAGTCCGAAACCCTCGACCACGACGGTGAGGAGGCCCATCACCCACAGAAAGAGAAGAGCGGCGCGAAGCCGCCGACGACCGCGCGGGCCGCGCGGCTCGATCGCCGCAGATCGCACCGGTCGCACCGGTCGCTCGAGAGCGATGGTCATCGCGAGCCCTGCGAGACCGGGGGCGATTGCGGCTGCGGCGATGAGCATCGGCGGCGGCGGTCCGACGGCTCCACCCCCACCGACGGCCATACCCCAACTCCACTGGGAAACGGCGATCGTTCGGATCGTCGCATCGGCGATCGGTGCGCTCAGCACCACCAGCCACCACCAGCGACTCGCGCCGATGCAGTCCCGGCGAAGGGAGAGGATCGCGACGATCCAAAGCGTCGCCGCAAGCCACGCGGTGCCGATGACCGTCGCCTGATGAAACGCATCCGACGCGATGCCGACGGGCAGCACAAGCCAGCCCGGAAACGCGAGCGTCATCGCGTAGATCAGCATCGCTCCGTGCAGCAGAAGTCCCCAGCGCGCTGCGGCGCAGGCAAGCGAGGCGCGATCGTCGCGGCCGATTCGGTTTCGGTCGGCGATGAGCCGCGACATGACCGCCGGTCGGCCGCACTCGGGGCAGTTCGCCGAGCGGGGGATTCCGGTGAGTTCATGACCGCATGCCGTGCAGCGCGTGTCGGTCAGCATGGCCACACGCTACCGAGCCCCGACGGTTTCGCAAGAACAATGTTCCGAATCGGGCCAGTTCAAGCCATCGGGGGCTCAATCGTGGAATCCGCCCTTCTTCAGAAAATCGACCATCTCGCCGTTCCAGCGCATCGTCGTGAGCGGCACGATCGTCTCGTGGGTCGCCCGCGGAATGATTTCGATATAGCCGGCCCCGGCGGGCGGCGTGATTCCCTGGGCGATGTCCGCCTCGCGCCGGGCCTGCACCTTGTCGCGGAGTCGGATGACGGCGCGTTCAAGATAGTAGGAATCGCGGGCGCCGCAGAGGAGGCGCACGCGCTCGGCGAGAATCGGTCCGTAGCGCTTCCAGTCGCCCATGACCAGTCGAGCGATGTCAAAGCGCGACCATTCGCGCTCGACGATCGCGCGATCGATCGCGCCGGTCACCGGATCGAAGGCCCAGCGCGGACCGCGCCGCGGATCGAGAGTGCCGAACATCGCCGCCCACGCGCCCCACTGTTCGCCGGAGTCGCCGAGCGGACCGAGCACATGCTCGACGCCGACTTCCTCGCGCACGGTCATCAGCACGCGATCCTCCTCGGGCCCGAGGGGCTGGCGGAAGGATGCCTGCTCGCGGCCCTCGGCGTCGGTGAAGGCGTTCTGGTCGGCGTAGAGATCGGTGCGCTGAAACGCCGAGAAATCGACGGGATCGGGCGCGCTCGAGAAGCACGCCCCGAAGACATCGGGATACTGCAACTGTAGCCAGAGGCTCGACCAGCCGCCCGACGAATGGCCGGTCACGATGCGGGCCTCGGGCTTTGCGACCAATCGAAAGCGTTCCTCAAGTTCTGGAATGAGCTCGCGCACGAACGCGTCGCCGCGCGGACCGGTCGCCTCGGCGTTCACGAAGCCATGATGGCCGTAGGGTCCGTTCGGATCGGGAATGACATAGACCGCCTGCGGCGCGAGCGTCTCGGTGCCCGGCGTCGCCAGCATCGAGGCGTAATTCTCGGCCATCCGATGATCGCCGCCGAAGCCCGGAATGACATAGATCGTCGGCCAGAAGCGGCGCTTGGCCTGGATGTCGTCGTAGCCCTTCGGAAAGACGACGCCACACCGCAGCATCACCTCGCGTCCGAGCGCGGCGCTCAGTCGCTTGCTCGGGATCTCGACCCACTTCAGGTTCGGCGCCTCGGGCAGCGGCTCGTCGGGCACGCGCTGCGAGAGCACGAGTTCGAAGCTGTCGGGGGCATCGCGCGAGAACTGAACGACCTTCGTCTCGCTGAAGACATTGCCCGGCGCGAGGTGTCCGCGCAGTTCATTCGTGGCGGCCGCGTTCAGGCGATAGAGCGCCTGGATCCGGAACTCGCCGTCGAGATCGTCGATCGCCACGGGCCAGGCGAGGGCGGTGGCATCGATCATGATCGACCCGCCGACCTTCAGGCCGCCGACCTCGAGCGAAGCCACGGGCTGGGGATTCGAATAGAAGGGCGCTTCCATCGGCTCGCCGCGCGGGGCGCGCCGACCGCTTTCGATCATGAAGAGAATGAGGCGGCCCGGGCCGAGGTCCGGCGAGGCGGTCGCCGCTGGTTCCGCGGGCTGCGCGTCCGGATCCGCAGCGGGGCGAAGGGAGCCGGCGCCGACCGCGAGGGTGACCGTGACGCGGTCCTTCGCCCGCACCGGGGCCGATCCGGGCGGGTCCTGCTGGAGCGGGAGGGTCAGGAGGACCGAAAGGGCGAGGGCGATGGTCGGGGACATGGTGCGGATCCTACGAACGCCGGCGTGCTCCTCGCACTGCAGGGCCGGAAGACTCTTGGCGAGGTGGGGGCGTTTCGACCGATACAGCGGGGCATTCGTCGACCTCGGACCGCCCTCCCCATGATTCGATCGATCCTCACGACCGTCGCCGTGGCCGCATCGCTCACCCTCGCCGCCTGCTCGGGCAAGTCCGCCCCCGAGACGGTGCTGCTCTCGGCCGCCGACTCGCTGCACGAGGGGATTCTCGGCTGGCAGAAGGTGACCGACGGGCCGGTGTCCCTCGCAACCGAGGGGATCGTCGATGTCGATGTCGAGATCTTCGCCGGCCAGGTCACCGTCGTCACGCGACCGACGATCACGAAGACCACGGTGACGGCCACGCGCATCGGAACGCACGGATGGGACCGCGAGCGCGAATCGATGGATTCGCTCGGCGACATTCGATACACGATCTCGCTGGACCGAAGCTCGGGAACGGATCGCGTCGTGGTGCGGGCCGCGACCGATCATGAGGAGCCGCATTTTCAGTCGCTTCGCATTGATATCGAAACGCCCGACCTCGGCAACATCCGCGTGATCACGAAGCGCGGTCCGATCTGGGTCGAGAACAGTCGCGGTTCCGCCGAACTCATCACCACCCGATCGAAGATTCGCATGATGACGCCGTGGAAGCTCGACGCACCGCTGACGCTCGTCACGAGCGACGGCGATATCGACCTCCGCATCCGCGGCGAATCGACGGGCGCCATCGACGCGGCGACGGTCGCCGGCCGCGTGTGGACCAAGGTGCAGTACGGCGAGTGGATCGCCACCGACTCGAACAACGACATCGCGAACCTTCGGGCGACGCTCAACCGCGGCACGAACCCGATCACGCTGCGCACCGGCAACGCGGACATCTTCCTCTCCGTGGTGCCTTCGCCCGTCACGCAAAATCCCGCTCCGCCCGTCCGGCGCGTGCCCTGATCACCCTTCGGCGGCGTCGGCCCCGGGTCGGGTACACTGCGGTCGTGCGTGAGGTGCAGGACCATTATTTTCGTCTGGCGAAGGAAGAGGGCTTCCGCTCCCGCGCCGCGTACAAGCTCATGGAGATCGACGATCGCAAGCGCGTCCTGCGACGCGGCGATCGGGTGCTCGACGCCGGGGCCGCACCGGGTTCCTGGTCGCAGGTCGCGTCGAAGCGAGTCGGTGACACCGGCGTCGTGTGGGCGGTCGACCTGAAGTCGATCGAGCGGCGCGGATATGCATCGAATGTGCGCCTCCTTCAGGCGGACCTGCGCGAGCTGACGCTGGCCGATGTCGGCGACGAGCCCTTCGATGTCATCCTCTCGGACATGGCTCCGAACACGACGGGCGATCCGAGCGGCGACCATTTCCAGAGCGTGCGGCTCTGCGATGACCTGCTCGACAAGGCGGGGAAGTGGCTCCGGCGCCGCGGGACGCTCGTGATGAAGGTGTTCGAGGGTCAGGAGTACCCGACGCTCCTGAAGCGATGCGAGCGGCTCTTTGACGAGGCGAAGGGGTTCAAGCCGCGGGCCTCCCGCTCGGAGTCGGTCGAGATGTTCATCGTCTGTCAGGGTTTCCGGGGACCGAAGCCGGATGCGCCGCCGCGCGAGGATGGATTCCTTCCGAAGCGCAAGCCCTCATCGGGGTGGAAGACCGACGAGTAGGCGCCGCCGGCTCGACTTGGCTCGGCTTCAATGGCCTCGGCGCGGCACGCGGGTTGCCATGGTTCATCGCTCTTTCCCTCCCCCGAGGAGTTACCGCGATGAAGATCATGCCCACCGTGACCCAAGGCATTCCCGCCGCTCAGGCCTTCCACAGCATCGGAAAGGTGCAGAAGCCGCAGGTCGGCACGCTGTCGGATCCCGCATCCGCCGGCGGTGCGGGTCAGGCGGCCACCGGAGGCGGCGCGCAATCGCTGCCGGGCGAGATCGATCTCCAGGCATTCTTTGCCGCCTGGGGCACCGACAACGAGCAGTTCGATGTCACGAAGGACGGCACGGTCGACGGTGAGGATCTCGCCGTCTTCCTGGGCTCCGCGCAGCAGTCGCTCGGCAAGAGCGCGACGCCCGACCAGGTCGTGGCGAGCTGGGGCCAGCCGAACGGATCGGGTGACCTAAACGGAGACGGCACGGTCGATGGCTTCGATCTCGCCCTCTCGCTCGGTTCCGCGTCCGCGTCGAAGGAATCGACGCTCGCCGAGGGCGTGCAGAAGGCATGGGGCACGACGGAGTCGGCCTATGACCTCAACGGCGACGGAACGGTCGACGGGCTCGATCTTGCGATCGCCCTCGGCGGGAAGGGTCCAGAACAGCCGCTCCAGGCTGGCGCGGCCGCGACGCCAGCGTCGTCGAACGCGAATGCGGTCGATGCCGATGTCGAGGCCCTCACCCAGGCGAGCACGGGCGCGCCGGAAGAAGACGCCGCGGCCACGGCCGTCAAGCTGACCGATGCGGTGCTTCAGGCCAAGGACACCAACGGCAACGGCGAGCTGGCGGCCGAGGAACTCGGTTCCGCGGCGGCCTACCTGAAGGGGGCCGATGTCAACGCGACCGGCTCGCTCTCGCGGGAGGAATTGCAGGCGAAGCTGACCGCCGAGTTCTCGACCGCAGCGACGCGCACGAACGCCGACCTGAGCGCGGTGACGGCGAAGTGGGCGCAAGCGCTTCTCCGCAGCGACACCACGGCGATTCGCGCCCGAACTGCCTACGGCGTCTCCGGCGGCCGCAACGAAGCCGGTGCCGTGACCGATCGTCTCTACGATCGCCTCGCGAAGAGCGGCTTCGATCGCACGCCTCCGACGAACCTCATGAAGCTCGTGCAGGGGCTCGGCATGCGCGACGGCGAGCGCACGCAGGTCCTGCGTGGACTCGCCCAGAAGTACCCGAACGGACTCGGCGTTTCGGCGAAGGCCTGAGCGAATCAGGCGCCGACCGTTGCCCGCGCGAAAGTCATCGAGCGCATCCGGCGCACGACCTCCTCGACATTGGCTCGGCTGTTGAAGCTCGAGATGCGGAAGAAGCCCTCGCCGCAGGCGCCGAATCCGGAGCCGGGGGTGATGACGACCTGCGCCTCGCGCAGCATCGTGTCGAAGAAGTCCCAGCTTCGCGCCCCCTCCGGACACTTCACCCAGACATAGGGAGCGTTCTCGCCGCCGTAGACGGTGAGTCCGAGCGAACGGCAGCCGTCGCGCAGGATCGCGGCGTTGCCCATGTAGAAATCGACGAGCGATCGCACCTGGGCCTGACCCTCGGGCGTGTAGAGCGCGGCTGCGCCGGCCTGCACGGCGTAGCTGACGCCGTTGCTGCGCGTGTTCCAGCGGCGCGTCCACATCGGATTGAGCGGCACGCGCTCGCCGCTTCGCGTGTACCCGGCAAGCGCCTTGGGAAGCACCGTGTAGCCGCAGCGGACACCGGTGAAGCCGCCCGACTTCGAGAAGGAGTGGAACTCCATCGCGCATTCCTTCGCGCCGTCGATTTCATAAATCGATCGCGGCAGTGAGGGATCGCGCACATATGAGTCATAGGCCGCGTCGTACAGGATGATGGATCGGTTACGCAGCGCATACGCGACCCATGCCTCGAGCCGCGGGCGGTCGATCATCGCTCCGGTCGGGTTGTTCGGGAAACACAGGTAGATCACATCGACCGGCTGCTTCGGAATGTCCGCGACGAAGCCGTTCGACTCGGTGCAGGGCATGTAGACGATGCCCTCATAGCTTCCGTCGGCACGGCAGGGACCGGTGTTGCCGGCCATGACATTCGAGTCGACATAGACCGGGTAGACCGGATCGGTGATGGCGATGCGGTTGCCGCCGTTCGCCGAGCCGCCGCCAGCGAGAATCTCGAGCACCGAGCCGCAGTCGCCCTTGCTGCCGTCCGAGAGGAAGATCTCATCCTCGTCGATCGCGATGCCGCGCGAACGGAAGTCGCCGTCGGCGATCGCCTTCCGCACGAACTCGTACCCGGTGCCCGGGCCGTATCCGCGAAAGGTTTCTCGCGCGGCCAACTCCGCGTTGGCCCGCTGCATCGCATCGACCGCGGCGGAGGGAAGCGGCTCGGTCACATCGCCGATGCCGCAGCGGATGATGCGCGGGGCGATCGCGGGATGCGCGGCGGCGAAAGCAGACACGCGTCGGGCGATCTCGGGGAAGAGGTAACCGGCGGCGAGCTTGAGATAGTGTTCGTTGACGAGGGCCATGGCGGCGCACAGCGTAGCGGAGCGCCTTCGTCCGTGGCGCTATCGCGGGCGCTCGGTGCCGCCGGTCAGGCGCACCGCGAAGGCCGGCGGCAGGTTGCCGAGCACGAGCTCGCGCCGTCCGTCGTGCTTGCGGCGCATGCTCTTGCCGAGGGCATCGATCCGCCGCAGTCGCTCGCGTCCGGTCTTCTTGAGAAACGGCGCCTTCATGGCCCGCACGCCGGCGTATTCGAAATAGGCAAGCTCGCCGCCGTCGCGGACGAGCCTCATGAGTCGCTGAAGGATGGTGCGGACGAGCGACGGGGGGAAATTGTTGAAAGGCAGGCCGCAGACGATGAAGTCGAAGCTGCCGGTGAGCGGCGCGGCCTCGATCGGCGCGCAGTGGAGATGCACCTCGGCGGCGTGCGGCTGACGGCGATAGGGATTGAGGAGTTCGCGCCGCAGGTGCTCGCAGAACTGCTCGTTGATCTCGACGAGATGGAACTCGTCGCCCTGTCGCAGCGCCTTCAGGATGTGGCGCGTGAAGGGGCCCGTGCCAGGTCCCACCTCGAGGATGCGTCGACGCCCCTTCGCGTTTCGCAGGTTCTTCGTCATCACCTTCGCCAGCGCCGTCGACGAGGGCCAGACCGAACCGGTGTGATGGATGTCCTTGAGGGCTTGGCGGACGAAGGCGAGCATGGCGGGGCAGTGGGGGCCGCGGTGTTCCGTGTGGGCTTCGAGGCGAGCGACGGTGGCGTGCGCAAGCAGCCCGCTCCTTGGGAAGCGCGATGTCACTCTATCAGGAGCCTAGGTCAGATTCCGCCGGAATCAGAGCGTCGGAACGAACCGGGTCCGACTCTCGAGACCGAGGGCGAATCCGGCGAACACCTCCGAGATCTGCCGCAGGTCCCGCAGACTCGTCATTTCGACCGTCGTGTGCATGTAGCGGATCGGCAGGCTGACCAGCCCGCAGGGGATGCCGCCGCGGGCCAGGAAGATCGCGTCCGTGTCCGTACCGCTCGCGCCCGGCGTCGCCGACCGCTGGAGGGGGATGCCCTGCCGCTCGGCCGATGCCTCGAGACGCGCGACGACCTCGGGGTGCATCTCGGCTCCGACCGCAAGCTTGGGCCCGGCCGCGAGCTTGAAGTGGCCGTGCTGGGCGTGGGAGATGCCCGGGCTGTCGGTTGCGTGGCCGACATCGGTGACGAGGCAGACATCGGGGCGAAGCGAGTCCGCGATCATCGCCGCGCCATGCAGGCCGATCTCCTCCTGCACGGTCGAGACGGCGACCACGCGCACCTTCAGGTTGGCGTGTTCGGCGTGGCAGAGCCGCAGCGCCTCGGCCGCGGCGAAGGTGCCGATCCGGTTGTCGAGAGCCCGGGCAATGACGATGTCATCGGAGAGCGCCTCGAATGAATCGCAGAAGACGCCGACATCGCCGATGCGCAGGCGCTTCCGCGCAGCCTCGGCGTCCGCCGCGCCGATATCAATAAAAAGCTCGTGCAGCTTGCGGACCTTCGGCTCGCCGGTGCGGTCCTGCAAGTGAATCGCGGTCGCGCCGATGACGCCGAGGACATCGCCCACCGGACCCTCCGGCGTCACGACGGTGGAGGCGAAGCGCACGCGCTTGCCGACGATCGAGGTCGTGTCGATGCCGCCGATCGCGCGGCAATACACAAATCCCTTCTCGTCGATGTGATTGACCATGAGGCCGATCTCGTCGGCGTGTCCGCAGACGGCGACCGTGATGGCCCGCTGCGGATCGTGATCGTTCCATCCGGGCGGCTCGAGGCTCGCGAAGCAATTGCCGTACGCGTCGTTCCAGGTGCTCGTCGCGAAGGGCCGCACATACGCAAGCCACTTGCGCTGGCCGGCCCGCTCGTGGCCGGAGGGACTTGGGGTGTCGAGCAGACTTCGGAGAAAGGCAAGACTTTCGGGTCGCATGGGGGGCGGATGATACGAATCGACCGAACCCATCGGTCGGTTATGGGGCTTGGCGTTCCATAGGTGCGGGCGATCCCGAGAAAACGGGGCTTCCGATCATCCCTTGAAAGGGGATGGACGACGACCCGTCCGGAGAGACCATGCGCGACGCCAGATCCGACCTCACCAGCGGGAGCGAAGCGACGGACGCCTCGGCGGATCGCCAGGGGCTCAGTCGCTCGGCTCGCGCGTACATGCCCGTCAAGTGCACGCTCGAATGGTGTGCGGCACTTCTCCTCCTGATCGTCGCGGTCCCGGTGATCGCCGTGCTCGGGATCCTGCTCAAGCTCACCTCGCCCGGTCCGATCTTCTACTCGCAGATGCGGCTCGGCCTGAACGGTCGTGCGTTTCGCATCTACAAGCTGCGCACGATGACGCATCTCTGCGAGGCGACGACCGGCCCGGTGTGGTCCGTCTATCCCGATCCTCGCATCACGCCGATCGGCAAGTGGCTGCGCGACACGCATCTGGACGAGCTCCCGCAGCTCTGGAACGTGCTGCGCGGCGACATGTGCCTCGTCGGCCCGCGCCCGGAGCGGCCCGAAATCGCCGCCGCCATCGAGCGGCGCATGCCTACCTTCCGCGATCGGCTTGCCGTGCGGCCCGGGATCACCGGCCTCGCCCAGGTGCGGCTGCCCCCCGACTCGAATCTCGACACCGTGCGGCAGAAGCTTGCCCATGACCTCTGCTACATCCGGCGCTTCTCCCCGGCGATGGATGTCCGGATCGTCCTCGCCACGGGGCTCCAGGTGCTCGGCGCGGCAGCGTCGGAACTCGCGGAGCGCTGCGTGCGCGGCGTGAGTCCGCCCATCGTCGTCCTGCCGCCGGTCACCGCCGGATTCCGCATGCCGCCCGAGATCGAGATCGACTCCGAGGGCACCCGCGCAGCGGTCGAGCAGCCCGTCCGATCGCGCGCCGCCTGATCGGCTGGACGGCCCGTTTCCCCGGCGAAAAAGGCACTTTCGCCGCTGCACGGCCCGCGATCGGCCGATGACGAGGCGTGTGCGGCGTGTGCCGCCTGCGCGGTTCGCGCACGCACGAATCGGAGAACGGTCAAGATGAGCACGCCAGCCATGTCCGCTTCCGCGACGATCGCCGCGGATGATCGCGGCGTGCGAGCCGACGGACGGCTCGCGCCGGGGGCGCTCATCACCGTCGCGCCGACGGCGCCGCCGCGCGAGGCCTCGCGGCTCTCGCGCATCTGCGACGGGATCGCGTTCGTCTTCCTGCTCCTCGCCGCGGGCACGCTGCTCTTCCGTCCGGCCGATCTTCTGCCGTCGATCCGCGGAGCGCCGATCTACGAACTGCTGATGATCGCCTGCCTCGTCGCGGGCGCTCCGGCGCTCCTGTCGAACCTCTCCTTGCGGAGTTTCTGGCGAAACGGCTTGCTCGTCCTGATGCTGCTCATGGTGCCGACGATCATGCTCTCGCACCTGTGGGCGGGCAATACCTGGGAGGCCCGCATCGACGGAGGCGAGGCGCTGAAGGCCGCAACGCTCGCGGTCCTCGTCGTCACGCTCGTCAACACGCCGCTTCGGATGCGCATGCTCATGACCGCGGTGGTCGCCTCGGTGGTCGCCGTGACCGTGCTCGCGATTCTCCACTACCACGCCTTCCTGCGCGTTCCCGCACTCGCGAGCATCGAACAGCGGCTCCCCAACAGCGACTCGGTCGTGCTTCGTCTCTGCGGCATCGGCGTCTTCAACGACCCCAACGACTTCGCGCTCCTGCTCGTCGTGGCGATGTGCATCTGTGCATACGGTCTCACCGAGTCGACCGGAAGAGTGGTTCGCGTCGCCTTCCTCGCGCCGCTTCTCCTCTTCGCGTACGCGTTCCTCCTGACGCACTCGCGCGGCGGGCTGATCGCCCTCGTCGGCGCTGCCCTCGCCTTCGGCGTGGCCCGAACCGGCTGGCGCAACACGCTTTTCGTCGCCCTGCTCGTCGGCGCACCGGTGGCGGCGCTCGCATCCGGCAGGCAATTCTCCGTCGATCTCGACGATCCGAACGACACCTTTCAGACGCGACTGGAGCTCTGGTACGAGGCGATGGGCGTCTTCTGGCACGCCCCGATCCTCGGCGTCGGTCCGGGACGGCTTGTCGAGCGCTTCGGCGCCGTTGCCCACAACTCCTATCTCCAGGCCTTCACCGAGATGGGCTTCGTCGGTGGAACGGTCTTCCTCGGCGCATCGGCAGTTGCCGTGCGCTCCGTCGCCCGGGCGCGTCCGATCGATCCGATGGCCTCGCGCATGCGACCGTGCATGCTCGCGATCGCGGTGGGATACGGCGCCGGGCTCCTCTCCCTGTCGCGCACCTACACCGTGCCGACGCAACTCGTCCTCGCGCTCGCCGCTGCCTATCTCACCTTCGGGCGCTCGATGGTTCCGCCACTTGACCTGCGCCTTGTGCGCACGCTCGTGCTCGCGAGCGTTGGCATGATCGCGGCAACGCAGATCTTCCTCCGACTGATGCTTCACTAGCCGCCACGATGATCCTCTCCACGCCCATCAGCTTCGCGAGCGGAATCTCCGTCGTGATCCCGGCCTTCAACGCCGCGGACACGCTTGACGAGGCGATCACGAGCGCGCTCGCCCAGTCGCTTGCGCCGCTCGAGGTGCTCGTCATCGACGACGGCTCGACGGACACGACCGAGGCGATCGCGAAGCGCCATGCGCGCGCCTCGGGCGGCCGCGTGCGCGCGATCCGGAAGGAAAACGGCGGCGTGGCAAGCGCCCGCAACCGCGGGCTTGCCGAGGCTCGCGGCGATCTCATCGCCTTCCTCGACGCCGATGACGCGTGGGCGCCAGAGAAGCTCGCGACGCAGGCTGCGCACCTCGCCGCATGCCCCGAGGTCGCGCTCGTCGGAACGACGACATTCCGCTGGCCGGGGCCGCATCCGGCGGCGCCCGCGCCATCCGCCGCGCCGACGGTGCGCCGCATCGGTCGCGACGGGCTCGCCGTGCGCAACCGTCTCGTGACCTCGTCGGTCCTGCTGCGACGCAGCGCTGCGATCGAGGCGGGTTCCTTCGACGAGGAGCTGAACGGACCAGAGGACCACGACTACTGGCTGCGCGTCGCCGAGTGCGGCGCGATCGAGGTGATCGACGCGCCGCTCACCGGATATCGCGTCGTGCCTGGAAGTCTCAGCCGAAGGGCATGCTCGATGGAGCGCGGCATGCGTCGCATCCTCGAGAAGCTCGACGCACGGGGCTTCTGGCGCGGCCGGACCTTCCTGCGACGCCGCGCGTACGGGCACTTCTACGCGTCGACCGCTCAGCTCTACGCCTCGGCCGGCGAACAGCGCGCCGCGATGGCCCGACTCATGGCGTCGTTGGCGTGGTATCCGCTTCCCTTTCCCGCGGACGACGCCCAGGTCGCACTCATGCGCCCGCGTCGATTCGCCGTCGCACTCCTGAGGGCGTTGGGGATGAAGCGTCCCGACGACGGATGCGCATGAGTACCGGCGCATCCATGGAGCCATGTCCCGCGTGCGGCGCAGACGGCGCCGAGACCATCTGGTCGAGGCCGTTCCGGAACCGATTCTGGGAGCTTGCCCGCTGTCGGGCGTGCCGCCTGCACTTCACGACGCCAACGCCGAGCGAGGAGGAACTCCGTGCGTTCTACGCGGGGAACTACCACGCGTCGCTGCGCGAGGGCGAGGGGACCGATCGGGCGTTCGGACGCAAGTATGAGCGCTATGCCGATCGCGTTACCTCCTTCATGCGTCCGGGTGGCCGCGTCGTCGATGTCGGCTGCAGCACCGGGCTCCTCGTCCGCATGCTGTGCGATCGAGGCTTCGACGCCGAGGGAATCGAGCTGAACGAGGAGAGCGCGGCGTGGGGACGCGAGCGGTACGGCGCCCGCATTCACACGCTTCCGATCGAGCGCTGCGGCATCGCCGAAGGTTCGCTCGACGGGATCATCCTCACCGATGTCCTCGAGCACATGCGACATCCCGGGGTCGCGCTCCGCGGGATCGTGCGCCACCTCGCAATCGGCGGACGGGCGCTCGTCACCTTCCCCGACATCGAGTCGATCGAGTCCCGCTATCGGCGGGCGCTGGCGCGGATTCTCCGTCGCCCCTGGATGTGGAGCTGCTGCCGCGCGCCGCTGCATGTCTGGGAATTCACGCCCGAATCGGCGAAGGCCTGCTTCGCCAGCGCCGGCTGCGAGATCCGCCAATTCGTGCGGACCCATGTTCCGATCGAACGACATCGGGCGTGGGCGCTTCGGGCGATCGAGGCCCCGGTTGCGCTCCTCGGCGTCGGACCGATCGCTCGTCTCTGCGGATCGCAGATGGAGTTCGTGATCGAGCGCACGCGCGCCGTCGACGATGCGAGCCTCCCGTCGGTCGAATCGGCGCGGAGGGCGGCATGAGTCCCGCGAACGCTTCACGCTCCCCCGCGACAGCGCGCGGCGCGCTGGCCGGCGCTGCGTGGCTTTCCGCGCAGCCGCTGCTCCTCAACGCGCTCAGCGTGCCGGTGACGGCGATCATCATTCGAAGTCTCGGTCCAGAGTCCTACGGCGAGTGGATGATTGCGGTCGCGATCATGAGCGTCGCGGCGGTTCTCGGCAACCTCGGCCTCCGCGGCACCTTCATCCGCCATGTCGCGCAGGATCCCGAGAACGCGGGCCCTGCGTTCGCCGAGCAGCTCGGACTGCGTCTTGCGCTCTCGACGATCGCCGCTGTCGTCGGGGTCGGCGCCTGCTGGGCGCTCGGGTACGGAACGACGGTGATCGGCTGTGCGGCGCTCGGCGGCGTCGCCCTCGTGCTCACCGCCATCGGATCGACGATGGCCGATCTGTTGCAGGCCTTCGGGCGCATGCGCACGATCGCCGGCGCTGCCCTCCTGGCCGGGCTTGCCCTGACGCTTCTCTCGCTCATCGTGGCGGTTCTCGGTGGCGAGGCGATTGAAGTCGCAGCGGCCTATGTGATCGGCCCCGCACTGACGATCGCGCTCCTCGCGGGCGCGCTTCGCCGCGAGGGCGTGCCGATCGCCATGCGACTGAGCCTCGACTCGAGCGCGCGACTCCTCCGCCGATGCAGGCATTTCGCCAGCCAACAGGCGCTCTCGGTCGGCAGCGCGCACGCGGAGTCGCTCGTTCTTCCGCGCCTGGTGAGCGCGACCGACTTCGGTCTCTTCGCGGCCGGCGGCATGCCCGCGGCGCGGCTCGCGACCGTGCCTGATGCGATCGCCTCCGCTGCATTCCCGACGCTCGCCTCGACCTGTCAGCACGATCGTGCAGCGGCTCGCCCGATGGTGCGGCGCGTTGCAATCGCAGCGGTCGGCGTCGGTGTCGCGCTCGCCTGCGGCCTGACCATGATCGCGGCGCCGCTCGGAACGCTGCTCTTCCCCGAGGGCGCCGGACCTTTCGTGATGGTCGTCGCAATCAGCGCGTGGTCGTTGCCGATTCTTGGGGCCGAACTCGTGCTCGGTACGGCCGTGAACGCAGCGGGCGAGGATGCCCGCTTCGCTCGCGTCGCACTTCCGAGCGCACTCCTGACGATCACGGCGACGGTCGGGCTCGTCCTTGGCTTCGGCGTGGTCGGTGCTGCGTGTGCGATGGTCGCGCGACCGGCGCTGCGCCTGGCCGCGCTTGCGCCGCTCGCCCATCGGACCTTCGCTGGTGCGAACCGGACGCGCCCCGCGGAGGCGCTCTCGTCGCCTCGTGAGGAGGTCTCGCGCCATGCTGCTTGAGACTTCGACCGATCGCGCGTTCCACGAGGCGGCGGCGGGCCAACCGCTGCCGCTCTTCCGAACGCCCTATCTCATCCTGTGCGTCCTTTGCTATGTCGGCTGCGTGCTCGCCCTTTGGACGCTCCTTCGCACGCTCGGCGATCGATGGTGGTTCGGCACGCTTCTCCTGCTTCTGCCGCGCTGGCCGTGGCTGCTGCCGCTCGGCGTCATCCTCCCGTGGTGCCTCTGGCGCCGGGCGTGGACATCGCTCGCGGTGTCGATGTTCGCAGCGAGCGTCGTGCTCGTTCCGATCATGGGATTCCGCGTCGCCGTCCCCGGTGCCGGCCTCGACGATGGCACGACGGCGATTCGTCTTCTCAGCATGAATGTGCATCGGGAGAAGGTGCGACTGGACGAGCTTGCGCGGCTGATCAGGGAGACCGACCCGGACCTCGTCGCGCTGCAGGACTGGACATCGCGTCACGACTCGCTCTTCGACGGGCTGAACGCCGCGGGTGCGTCGTGGAAGGTGCGGCGCGAGGGTGAGCTGCTGGTCGCGTCGCGGTTCGAGATCGGTGAGGTGCGCGTCCTTCCGCTTGCGTCGATCGGCGTCGGACCGAAGTCCGATCGCGGAGCCGCGGCGAGCTTCGAGATCATCACCGATCGCGGCAGCTTTCATCTCGTGAATCTCCACCTCACCTCGCCGCACGGCGCGCTCCTGAGCTTCCGCGAGGACGGCGGCGAACTGCTGCGACTGAACATGGAGCGGCGTTGGGAGCAGTCCGCGGCGGTGCGCGAACTGGTCGACACGCTCGGCGGCCCAGTGATGCTCGCCGGTGACTTCAACACCACCGATGACAGCCCGATCCTCGCCGAGCACTGGAGCGACTTCAGCAACGCCTTCCATCGCGCCGGTCGCGGGCTCGGCCTGACCTACCTGAACCGGACCACGCAGATCCGCATCGATCATGTGCTCGCGGATCGCCACTGGACGGTGCTGCGGTTCCGGCTCGGGCCGTCGATCGGATCGCCACACCGAGCGCTGATCGTCGACCTAGGGCTGAAGGGGGGCGTCGACGGCGGAAGGGCGGTCACCCAGGTCGCGGAACCGCGCGAGACCCCCGAAGCGCCCGAGACGAGCGAAACGGGCGAAACGCAAGAAACCCCAGAACCGGCAGAAGCCGACGCGGCGCACGGTCGATAAGTCGGTCGAGACCGACGCATGTTCAGAACGCGACCATCGCCCCTGCGCGTGGCCCATGTTGCCCTCCAGCTCGAGACGGGCGGCATGGAGCGCTTGCTCGTCGAGTTCGCCCGGCACCATGATCGGGGGCTCGTCGAGCCGATCGTCGTTGCGCTGGGCGCTCGTGGCCCGATCGCGCGAGAGATCGAGGCGTGCGGCGTGCGCACGCTGCATCTCGACATGCCCCCGGGCGTGCGTCCGTCCGCAATCCTGCGGATCGCCGAGGTCCTTCGCGCTGAGCGCATCGATCTCCTGCACACCCATAACACGAAACCGCTTCTCTATGCCGGGCCCGCAGCGCGCCTGGCCGGCGTCCGTGCGGTGATCCATACGCGCCACGGACAGCGACATGCCGCTTTGGCCCGGCAAACGATGCTCTTTCGGCTCGCAGCGCGCTGCGCGGACCGGATGGTGTGCGTGTCGGCGGAGAGCGCCGAACGCTGTCGCGCCGAGGGTCTCGACACGAGGACGCTCCGGGTCGTGCCGAACGGCGTCGACTGCGGCCGATTCGCTCCGCATGGAGGCGATCCGAACGGTCCAATCCTCTTCGTCGGACGGCTGAGTCCGGAGAAGGATGTCGCGACGCTCATCGAGGCGATGGCCATTCTCCGACGAAGCGATCAGACGGCGTCGCTCCTGATCGCAGGTGGAGGTCCCTGTGCGGGGGAGATCGAGGCGCTCGTGCGCGTGCGCGATCTTGCTGGCGCAGTCCGACTGCTCGGACCCGTCGACGACATTCCCGCATTGCATCGCACGGCCGGTTGCTTTGTCCTGCCTTCCCGCACCGAGGGCATGCCGCTCACGGTGATCGAGGCGATGGCCTCCGCACTGCCGGTCGTGGCGACGCGCGTCGGCGGAACGCCGGAGGTGGTCGAGGACGGCGTGACCGGCACGCTCGTTCCCGCGGGCGACGCGCCGTCGCTTGCCGCGGCGCTCCACCGGATGCGCTCTGCGCCAGCGCTGGCCCGCGCGATGGGTGAGGCCGCGGCAGCGAGGGCACGCGAACATTTCGATGCGCGGGTCATGGTGCGCGCCTACGAGGACATCTATCGCGAGACGACCGCCATGCCCGCACACGCGGCATCGGACGCGGCGACCGCACGGAGCGCCGCATGATCCGTGAGGTCCTCCATCGCGAGCTTCTGTTGCGCCCGTTCGAGTCGATCGTGAAGGGCCGGCGCACCTTCGCGTACCTGCGCGAGCTCGAGGAGACGCAGTGGCTCGACGCCGATCGACTCGCGGCGCTCCAGCTCGATCGGCTGCGCGACATCCTGCGACTCGCCTCCTCCTGCTCGCCCTACTACCGCGAGCGTTGGCGCTCGCTCCGACTGCGCCCCGACGCGCTCCGAAGCCTGCGCGACTTCGCCGCCTGGCCGGTGGTCGATCGCGAGACGGTGCGCGAGCATCGAATGGCGATGCGAAACGAGCGCATCCCGGCCGGCTCGCTCATCACCAAGGCGACGGGCGGCTCAAGCGGAACGCCGCTCGTCTTCGATCTCGATCCCGCGAGCCACGAACGCCGCACCGCAGCGGCGTTCCGAGGCTACGGCTGGGCGCATGCGGGTCCCGGGTCGCGGCAGCTCGCCCTCTGGGGCACGCCGATCGGCGCTCGTGGACTTGCCTCGATTCTCAAGGATCGCGTCTATTGGGCGATCCAGGGACGACATGTCGTGAGCTGTTTCGACGGCGAGCGCGATGTGGCCGGGCGATTCCTCGCCGAACTCGAGCGTCGACGACCCGACGCGATCGTCGCGTATGTGAATCCCCTCGACGAGGTGGCCCGCGAGATCGAGCGCAGGGGCGAGGCAACACGCTGGGCGCCGCGATCGATCGTCGTCGGCGCCGAGCGGCTGCATGATTTCCAGCGCGAGCGCATCGAGCGCGTCTTCCGCGCTCCGGTGCACGAGACCTACGGATCGCGCGAGTTCATGCTCATCGGCGCCCAATGCGAGCGGCGCACCGGACTCCACATCACGGCCGATCAGCTTGTGGTCGAGATTCTCGACGACGACGGCACGCCGACGCCGCGCGGGCTGGAGGGCAATGTCGTCGTCACCGACCTCTTCAATCGAGGCATGCCGCTGATTCGCTATGCGACCGGCGACAGGGCCATCGCGGGCTTCGCCGCATGTCCGTGCGGTCGCGGACTGCCGCTCCTTCCGTGCGTCACCGGACGGCGGCTCGACATGCTGGTCGCAAGCGACGGTCGCGTGATTCCGGGCGAGTTCTTCCCGCATCTGGTCAAGGACTTTCCCGCGGTGCGGCGGTTCCAGGTCATTCAGGAAGAGGTCGATCGCGTGCGCTTCCGTCTGGCGGCGCCCGAACTCGGCGGCGAGGATCGGGCTCGGCTCGAGGGCCTCGTGCGCGGAGCGCTCGGCAGCGCGATGCGAATCGAGTTCGAGCCGGTCGATGCGCCGGAGGCGATCGCCCAGACGCCTGCGGGAAAGCTACAGGTCGTCATCAACCGCACGCAGGCGAGACGGGCGGCCTGATGCGCATACTCATCGTCACGAATCTCTTTCCGAGTCCGATCCATCCGGGTCGTGCGCCCTTCAATCTCAGGCAGTTTCGCGCTCTCGCCGAGCGCCACGAGGTGCGGGTCATCGCCCCGATCGCCTTCACCGACGAGCTGCGGGCGTGGCGACGAGGCGAGCCCATCGGCTCTCGACGCGTCGTGCGCGACGGTCTCGTGGTCGAACATCCGCGCTACGGATTCACGCCGCGCCTGATGCGCGGGCTCTACGGACACTTCTACGAACGCTGCCTGCGAAGCTCCTTTCGGCGACTCGTCGCGGAGTCGCGGCCCGACGCGGTGCTGGCGTGCTGGACCTACCCGGATGGATGGGCCACCGCGCGGTTGGCGCGATCGCTCGATCTTCCCTGCGCCATCAAGATGCACGGGTCGGATGTCCTCACACCGACGCCGCGATCGTCGCGGGCGGCGCGCACGACCGAGGCGCTCCGCGCCGCCGATCGGCTCATCGCGGTGAGCGAACATCTTGCAAGCGCGGCGATCGCCAGGGGCGCTGACCCGGCCCGCATCACCGTCGTCCGCAACGGCGTCGACCGATCATGCTTTTGCCCGGGAGCGCGGGCGGAGGCGCGTCGCGAGCTCGGACTCGACGGCGCCGACGAGATCATCCTCTTCGCCGGAAACCTCGTGAAGGTGAAGGGTCCGGACACGCTCATGCGGGCCTTTGCATCGGTCGCTGCGGCGCGCCCTCGGGCCCGCTGCGTGTTTCTCGGTGAAGGACCGGCGCGGGCCGAAGTCGAATCGATCGCCGAGCGAGCCGCTCTTCTCGATCGGGTGCGATGGCAGGGGGCCGTGCCGCCGGAGCGGATGCCGACATGGTTTCGGGCCGCCGATCTGCTCGTTGTGCCGAGCCGTTCCGAGGGGATTCCGAATGTGCTCCTTGAGGCGAGCGCCTGCGGCACGCCGTGGATCGCGACGCGCGTCGGTGGGATCCCGGAACTCGTCGAGGGCGGCGCATCGGGCGGACGGCTCGTTCCTCCCGACGATCCTGCATCGCTTGGTCAGGCCATCGCGACTTCGCTCGAAGCTCCTCAGGCCTGTCCGATCGCCGTCGCAAGCTGGGAAGAGTCGGCGGAGCAGCTCGCGGCTGCGCTTGAGCGGATGGTGGCGCTTCGACGCGCCGATCGGAGGATCGCGGCATGACCACGCCGATCGCGATCGCACTCCTCGTCACGATGTGCGTCCTCCCTTGCGGAGCGCTTCTCGCGTGGGCCGTGATGCGAAGCCGGTCGATCGACATTTGGATCATGCCATGGCTTCGGCAGCGCCTGCGCGGACCTGTGGCGGCGGATGGGCCGATCGATGTGATCCTCTGCATCGCCGATCACTTCGAGCCGTCGTGGGGCAATCCCTCCGATGCGGTCGCCGACGAGCGGGTTGCTCGTTGGGTGCGCGACTATCCGAGCGTGATCGGCTGCTTTCGCGATAGCGATGGCCGTCCGCCGCGCCATACTTTCTTCTATCCGATCGATCAGTACATTCCCCGCCATGTCGACGCCCTCGCAGCGCTCTGCCGCGAGGGATATGGCGAGGTCGAAATCCATCTTCATCATGATGGCGACACGGCCGAGCGACTCGAACGGACGCTGCGGGCGTTCGCGACGCGCTTCTCCGAACAGCATGGCCTGCTCGGTCGGCATCCGGACGGATCGATCGCATATGGATTCGTCCACGGCAACTGGGCTCTCGACAACGCTCGCTCGGACGGACGCTGGTGCGGCGTCAAGAACGAGCTCGCCGTCCTGCGCCGAACGGGCTGCTACGCGGACTTCACGCTGCCATCGGCGCCGGATCGCACGCAGACCCGAACGATCAACTCGATCTACTACGCGACCGGCTGTGCCCATCGGTCGAAGTCACACGATGTCGGCGTACGCGTGGGCACGCAACCGCCTTCGCGCGATGCGCTCATGATCATTCAGGGACCGCTCTCGCTCTGGTGGCCGCGCGGTTCGCGCGTCCCGCGCATCGAGAACGGCTGCATGCAGCGCGGACAGGCGCCGAGCATGGCCCGACTGGACGAGTGGATCCGGGCCGCAGTGCGCGTTCCGACTCGGCCGGACTGGTTCTTCGTGAAACTGCACACGCACGGTGCGACGGAGTCGAATCGTGCGGTCCTCCTCGGCGAGCCGATGTGCCGGTTCCACGCGGATTTGGCCCGCCGCGCGGCCGCTGATAGCCGCTTTCGCTACCACTATGTGACCGCCCGGGAGATGTACAACCTGGTGCGGGCCGCCGAGGCGGGCTGGAACGGGACAGTGGCGGACGCGCTGGATTGGACGGTCGAACCGCCGGGCGCAAGAGTTGCCCGATCTGAGGGAGTTCTTTCGGAAAACGCCGAATGACCCTGAACGACCGGTCAAATCCACCGATGAGGAATGCGTGGTGAACGCGATCCACCCATCACAGCCCCCCCAGACCGCGCCGGCTTGCCGGTCGGGAGGTGATGTCGCGTGATTCGCGAGAGCGAACACACGAACGCGACGGCGTTGAGCTCGGCCCCTTCGGCCGAGACGACGCCTCACACGGCGCACGCGCATCGATCGGAGGCTCGCTTCGATCTGTGGCGCACCGTCCATCGTTCGCTTCGCGGCCGCTATCGCATCACCTTCCTGCTCGCGACGGCGGGCGCGGTGCTCGGGGCATGGCTCGGCGGCATGTTCGGACAGCGGCTCTACACCGCGACGGGCCTCGTGCGCATCGCGTCGGTGATGCCAGCCGTGATGCGCGAGACCGATCAGAATCGTCCGATTGCGATGTTCGAGGGGTACATCCAGGCGCAGCGCGACCTGATCGCAAGTCCCGAGAACATCCAGGCGGCCCTCGACGGGCCCGTGTGGAAGCGGCCGAGTCTCGCGCGCCGAGCGCCGAGTCCGGAGGAATTCGCCCGCGGACTGAAGGTCGAGACCCGACAGAAGAGCGATCACATCCGCGTGACCTTCGCTTCGCGCGATCCTGCCCTCTCGTCCGCCGCCGTCCAGTCGATCATCGAAGCGTACAGCGTCACTTTCGAGCGCGAGCAGTCGAAGACCGAAGGCGCTCGTCAGAGTCAGCTCATCGTCCGCCTGGACTCGCTTCGCGGCGAGCTGGCCGAGCTTCAGAAGGAAGCCGAGTCGGTCGCCGGCGGTCAGACCTCGGAGGAGATCGCGGCCCTCTACACCGCGGCCGTCGAACGGTCGCGCAAGCTTCGTTCGGCCCTCGGCGATGTGCAGGCGACGATGGCCGGCGCGCCCAGCGCCCTCGGACAGCAGGCTCGCGCAGAGCAGTCGCCGCGCGAGATGGTCGCGGCGGAGCTTCTCCGCGTGAATGTCGCCGAACTCGGGCGCATCGAGATCGAGCTTGAGCGCGTGCGCATGCGCGGCTATCAGCCGGGCCATCCGCAGGTCGCACGGCTCGAGGCAGCGCTCGCCCAGTATCGCGAGCGCGTCCTGCGCTACACCGAGGAGTGCGAGACCTGGCGATCACGCCGCGGCGACGAGGCGTCGGACATGACGCTCGCCGAGCGGGAGGCCAAGCTCATCGCGATCTCGAAGGAGTCGTCGGAGGAGCTTCGACGGCTGTCGCTCGCGGGCGACGCGGTGAAGGCGCTCGACGAGAAGTCCAAGAAGGTCCGCGAGAACATCGCCGCGACCGAGGCCCGTCTCGATGCGCTGCGCACCGAGGCGAGCGCCGGCAGCAGATTCAGCATCGTGAGCGGCGGCGAGAAGCCGATGACCGCGGCGATCGACAATCGACACAAGATGACCGCCGCCGGACTCGTCGTCGGCATGTTCACGCCGCTCGCGGCGATGGTCCTCTTCGGCGCGGTCCGCTACCGATATCGATTCGGCGACGACCTTGCGGGCGACCTGCACGGTCGTGCGGGGATGGTGGCCGTGCTTCCGCGCATGACGGTCGACAGCCATCTCGGCCCGGCGAGCGCCAACTGCATCCACGCCCTCCGCGTGCGTCTCCAGCCGAAGGAACAGGGCAAGCCGCGCGTGTACCTGGTGACCAGCAGCGCGACCGGCGACGGCAAGTCGAGCGTCGCGATCTCGCTCGGACTCTCGTTTATGGCCGCTGGATATCGAACGCTGCTGGTCGATGCGGACATCGCGTCGCGCCATCTCTCGGTCGAATTCGGGGCCGACGCCCAAGCAGGACTGATGGAGGCCGTCGACGGCGAAGATCCCAATGTGCTTCGCATGCCGACCGGCCTGCACTTCCTCGCCGCAGGCCGCGGCGCAGCGCAGCGGGCCTTCCGACTTTCGCCGCCCGGCATGGCGCGGCTCCTCACCCATGTCCGCGACCGGTTCGATGTGATCATCATCGACGGCGATCCGATCGTCCACGGCTTCGCCTCGTCGCTGCTCGCTCCGAATGTCGATGGCGTCCTGCTCGCGGCTTCCGCCGGCATCGAGCGCAGCGCCATGCTCCGAACGGTGCGCCAGGTGGGCGCGCTCGGCGGCATGCTCGTCGCCGCCATCCTGAACCATGTCGTCGAGGGCCACTTCGGTGCCGCGACCGACGAGACCTATCCGGCCTTCGTCCGAGACGCGAAGCTGCATCCGCGGCTTCAGCGGTTCGGACCGCTCGTGGCGTCGATGATGCGCTCGATCTCGTACGGGCGCGAGCGCGACCTTGAGATCGCGCTTGGCGATGCCGAGGCCGATCGACGACCGCGCACCGCGACGGACGGCGAGCATCGGCGGGAGGCCGCATGACGGCGGCGCCGGTCGAGCGATCCCTGCGCATCCGTTCGGGGCGAGGCGAGGCGTGCGATGCGCTTCGCGGCCGCGACATGCTCTGCTTCAGCCACGACTGGAGCGGCGATCCGCTCTCGAAGACCCATCTCATGCGGCTCCTCGCCCGCGAGAATCGCGTGCTGTGGGTCAACTCGATCGGCTATCGCGCACCGACCGCATCGCGCCGGGACCTCTCCCGAGCGATCCGAAAGGTGATGGACGCAGCGTCGCCGCTGCGCGAGGTCGAACCGAATCTGCATGTGCTCAGCCCGCTCGTGATTCCCGCGTACGGGCATCCCTGGGTGCGCGAGTTCAACCGATGGTTCCTCCGTCAGCAGGTGCGCAGGGCGATGCGCCGCCTCGGATTCGCGAACCCGGTCAACTGGGTCTTCAATCCCGCGGCGTCGCTCATCGCCGGCTCGCTCGACGAGGAACTGCTCGTCTATTACTGCGTCGACGAGTATGCCGCGTTCTCCGGCGTTCCCGCCGAGGAACTGGCGACGCTCGAGCGCGAGCTCCTCCAGCGCGCCGATCTCACGATCGTCTCGTCGGAGCGGCTGCTGCTGAGCAAGGCGCCGCTCGCGCGCCGCGCCGCCCTCGTGCGACACGGCGTCGACTGGCGCCACTTTCGGGGCGGACTCGACGGGGGCCAGGTCCCGGCCGCGCTCGCTGCGATCGACGGCCCGATCCTCGGCTACTTCGGTCTGATCGCCCAGGACTGGGTCGATACCGAGCTCATCGCCCATGTGGCCCGCTCCATGCCCGAGGTCAGCATCGCGATGCTCGGCAAGATCACGATGGATGTGGCGGCGCTGCGCCGTCTTCCGAATGTGCATCTGCTCGGGCGCCAGCCCTACGCGGACCTGCCCGCGTTCTGCCGCGGCTTCGAGGTGGGACTCATTCCGTTCCCGATCAACGGGGCGACGCTGCATGCAAACCCGCTGAAAGTCCGCGAGTATCTCGCCGCCGGACTGCCCGTCATTTCGACGCCGATTCCCGAGGTCGAGGTGCTCGGCTCCTGTCGCATCGGTCGGGATCGCGGCGGCTTCGTCGATGCGATCCGTGCGGCGCTCGACGAGCGTCGCGTCGACCGCGAGCGAGGTGGAGCGATCGCCCAGGCCCGCAGCGATGCGATGCGGACCGAGAGTTGGGAGGCCCGACTCGAGGAGATTCGCGGCCATGTCGCGGACATGGTGTCCGCCCGTCCCGACGACGCCGTTCAGCGGCGCGTGGCCTGAGGTTCGCGACGCATGACCTCGCTTCCATCGACGATCATCGCCGACCTCCGCCGGAAGGCGCTCTGGTGCTACGAGAGCGATCGAGCCTCGGCGATGCTTCGCACGCTCTGCACCGACGGCACGATGGCCATGGTGCTCTATCGGCTGATGCAGTGGTCGCGGCGTTGGCGGATCGTGCCGCTCGAGATGCTCTGCAACAAGCTGAATGCGACGCTCTGCAACTGCATCATCGGTCGCGGCGCCGAGTTCGGTTCGGAGTTCGTGCTCATCCACTCGTCGGGCGTCGTGATCAACGGCGCCGTGCGCGGCGGTGACGGCATTCTCATCGAGCATCAGGTGACGATCGGCGCCGAGCGCCGTGCGTCGCCTGTGATCGGCAACGGAGTCTTCTTCGGCGCCGGCGCCAAGATCATCGGGGCGGTCACGATCGGCGATGGCGCGCGGATCGGCGCGAACGCCGTCGTCGTCGACGATGTGCCTGCGCACGCGACCGCGGTCGGCGTTCCGGCGCGGATCGTCGGTGCGGCGACCGAGCTGAACGATGGCCTGCCCGACGGCCTGCACGACGGAAAGGCACGGGCGGCATGAGCGGACTCTCCGACGCTGCGATGGTGCTCGGTCAGGCGACCCTGTGGGGATCGCTCGGCAGCGTTGCATATGCGTACGCGGGCTATCCGCTCGTCATTTGGGGGTGCTCGACGCTCTTCGGTTCGCGCACCGCGGCCGGTGCGAGGGACGGCGTTGCGCCGAGCGTGGCGTTGGTGATCGCCGCGCATGACGAGGCCGAGGTCATCGCCGAGCGCATCCGCAACGCGCTCGATGCGGACTACCCGCCCGAGCGGCTCTCGATCGTGGTCGCGAGCGACGGCAGCACCGACGGCACCGCGTCGATTGCCGCATCCTTCGGCCCGCGGGTGCGCGTGCTCGACCGCTCCGAACGGCGCGGCAAGGCGGCGACGCTGAACGAGGCCCTTGCCACGGTTGACGCCGAGATCGTCGTCCTTTCCGACGCAAACACGATGTTTGAGCGCGACGCGATTAGGCGGCTCGTCGATCGGCTTGCCGACTCCTCCGTGGGCGTCGCATGCGGCCGACTCGTCCTCCGTGACGCGCAGTCCGGACGCAATGTCGATGGGCTCTACTGGCGCTACGAGACTTTCCTCAAGCGCTGCGAGGGACGACTCGGCGGACTCCTCGGCGCCAACGGGGCGATCTACGCGATCCGTCGCGAGCTCATCGTGCCGCTGCCGGCCGGAACCGTGGTCGATGACTTCGCCCTGCCGCTACTCGCCCGCATCCGGAGCGGATGTCGGATCGCGTTCGTCGACGATGCGATCGCCCATGAGGAGACCGCCCCGAGCATCGGCGGCGAGTTCCGTCGGCGCGCCCGCATCGGCGTCGGTGGATTTCAGTCGCTCTGGATGCTGCGGGCGCTGCTGCTGCCGACCCAGGGTTGGACGGCGTTCGCCTTCTGGTCGCACAAGGTGCTTCGCTGGATCACGCCGTTCCTACTCGCCGCAGCGCTCCTGAGCGCGGCGGCGCTTGCGCACGCGTCGAGCGCTGCGCAAGCCGCACTCGTCGCCCAGCTTGCCCTGTACGGCGTTGCGCTGCTTGGAGCCGTCGCGCCGCGCGGCTGGCCCGCCTCGCGCGTGCTGCGCGTGGCGACGATGTTCGTCTGCATGAACGCTGCGCTTGCCCTCGGCTTCCTGCGCTGGGCGCGCGGCGCCGACACCGGCGTCTGGCGCCGAACCGCACGAACCGGCTGACCGACCATGAACGCGAACGACGCCGCTCAAGGGTGCGGCGTCGTTCGTCGTTGTTTGCGTGATGTCCGGATTCCGGCGGCGTTCGGCGCTTCAGCTCGCCTGACGCTTGTGGAAGTCCTGGAGCGGATCGCCCATCGAGCCCATGTCGCCGCGCCCCTCAGGGGTCGAGCGCTTCGGCTTCGCCTTCAGGCGCGGCGGCGCGTTCGGTGCAGCGCTCGGCACGCTCGCTCCGTGGCCGCTTCCGTTGCCGTTGGAGCCCTGGGGCAGATTCGGCGTCGCCCCGTTGGGCCGCGAGCCAAGCACCGAGGGCGTGCCGCCGGTGAGCGGCCGCGCCGGACTATTCGCGTTGGCGACGGGATTCGCCGAAGGCGACGGGAAGGCCGGCTGGTGCGGCTGCGGGCCGCTGGAGTTTGAGATCGATCGGGGCGCGCCCTCGCGTCGCGAGCGGGCGTCGTCGACCGAACGGTCCATCTGCCTGAGCAGCGACCGAATCTGATCGATGTTGCGGACCTGGCGGGTCATGGGTTCAAGGCTCCGGACATGATGGTGTGCCGGCGGTGCTGAAGACCGGACGGCGACACCGTGCACCTCTCGTCATCGGCACGCACGCGGAGGAACTTCGCTTCCTCTCGAGAAGCGATCGAAAGGTCCGGGATTCGATGAGCCGCGCCAGCCCGCACAACCCGCAGGATTGGCCCCCGTCCGAGCGCCTGGCGTCGGCGAGCGCGGAGGTCGGTATACACTGCCGCCCCCTCGCGTCCGTCGTCGGCGGATGCGCGCGTAGGGCGGATGCCCGCCCTCGCTGGTTTTTCTCACAGATCGTCCCGGTGGATGCCTCACATGAGTCGAGTCGAGCGCCCTTCGGCCTACGCCTTTCTTCCGTTCGCGTCCCTCGCCTGCGCGGTTGCTCTCGCAGCCCCGGTCGCGGCCGCCAATGTCGATTTTCCGCGATTTCCTGCGCTGAGCCCGGATGGGCGCGAGGTGGTCTTCACCTGGCGAGGCGATCTGTGGCGAGCGCCGGCGACCGGCGGCAACGCGATTCGGCTTACCACGCATCCGGCCGACGACCTCCGGCCGGCATGGTCGCCCGACGGCGCGCTCATCGCCTTTGAGAGCGATCGAGAGGGCTCGCGCAATCTCTTCGTGATGCGCGCCGACGGCACATCGATCGCGCAGGTCACCGATACCGATGTGCCGCAGACGCTCGGCGGATTCTTCGCGGGACCGGACGGCGCGCCGACGCTGACTTTCGACGCGACGATGGAAGGGGATCTCTATCGCTCGCCGCGCCCCTATCGCGTGGGCATCGCGGGCGGAACCCCGGCGCGCGTGCATGATGCCTTCGGTACCTTCGCGCAGTATTCGAAGGACGGTTCGAAGGTGCTCTTCGAGCGCGGCGGTTCGCAGTGGAACCGCCGCCACTATCGCGGCCCCGACTCCCGCGACGCGTGGATGTTCGATGCGTCGAACGGATCCTTCACCCGGCTCACCGATTGGAAGGGAAACGACGGCATGCCGCGCTGGATCGGCGAGAGCGCGTTCGTCTTCCTGTCCGACCGTTCGAATGAGACGGTGAACCTCTTCCGCCAGGCAACGACGGCCGGTGCGGAGGCGACGCAGCTCACGGATTTCCGCGGAACCGATGTGCACTGGATCACCGTGAGCGCGGACGGCCGACGGGCGATCGTCGCGAACTGGGACACGCTCTATTCCGTCGATCTCACCGCGGGCAAGCCCAACGCGACGAAGCTCTCGTTCAGCGCGAGCGAGGATGGACTCGACGACATGATGCGAAAGGCCGTCGGGAAGGAAGTCACCGAAGCGACGATGTCGCCCGACGGGAACACCGTCGCGATGGTCGCGTACGGAGATGTCTGGGTGAAGGGCACCGGCGAGAAGAGCATTCCGCGCCGGCTCACCGACAGCGCCGGCCGTGAGCGCGACATCGCGTGGAGCGCGGATGGCCTGACGCTCTTCTTCACGAGCGATCGTGAGGGAGGCGAATCGATCTATGCGGCGAAGGTCGAGCGGACGCGCGACGAACTCCGCAAGCGCACCGAGGAACGGCTCCAGCCGAAGCCTGTCGAGACGCCGGCCGAGGATGCGGCCCCAAAGCCAGCCGAGACACCGGCCGAGAAGCCAGCCGAGAAGCCAACGGAGACGCCCAACGAGAAGGGTGACGATGGCGCCGGCGCGAAGCAGGCCGAGCCATCCGGCGACAAGCCCGAGTCGTCCGACGCCAAGGACAAGAAGAAGGACAAGGAGAAGGAGAAGAAGGATCCAGCGCTCGATCCGGCGCGCTGGGCGGATGCCATCACCTTCGTTACCGAACCGCTCGTGCATGCGGCCACGGACGACACGCGCCCCGTGCCGTCGCCGGACAACCGTTCGCTGGCCTTCCGGCGCGGCAACGGCAATGTCTGGATTCTCGACTTGGAGACCCGCGCGGAACGCGAGCTGGTGCGCGGCTTCGACGCCGGCGTCGAATACCGCTGGAGTCCCGACTCGAAGCTCATCGCCTACTCGATCGAGGACCACAACTTCAACTCGGACATCTGGATCATTCCGGCCGACGGGAGCGAGAAGCCGAGGAATGTCACGCGGCATCCCGACAACGACGGCGCTCCGCGCTGGTCCGCTGACGGAAAGATCCTCGCCTTCGCGTCGGAGCGAACGAATGAGGAAATCGATATCTGGTGCGTCTTCCTCGAGAAGGACCTGGAGGGTCTGACGGGCAAGGATCTCGACCAGTACTACAAGGATGCGGCCGAGGCGGCGAAGAAGCGAAAGCCGCCCGAGGCAAAGAAGCCTGAAACGGCGACAGACGAGAAGAAGGCCGAAGCGCCCGCTGCGGCGCAGGATGGCGGCGGGGCGAAGCCAGAGGAAACGAAGCCCGAGGTCGCGAAGGTCGCCGAGGATGCGAAGCCGGCCGAGCCCGCATCCGCCTTCGGCGAGCTCGATCTAGACGACGCGTACCTTCGCGTGCGCCGCGTGACCCGCTTGCCCGGCAACGAGGGGAACCTTGAGCTTCTCCCGGCCGGCGACAAGCTCGTCTTCAGCGGCGCGGAAGGGACCACGCCGGCTCTCTACACGATCAAGACCGACGGCACCGGGCAGGCGCGGCTTGCGGCGATCGGCTCGGTGCAGGGACTCAACTTCGCCGGCGATCGCGTGATCGTCGTCACTGGCGGCAGTGCTGCGGGCGTCGGCGTCAACGGCGGCGATTCGAAGGCCTACGACTTCTCGGAGACGATCGACATCAGCACGCCGGTCTTCCAGCGCCAGAAGTACGCCGAGGCGATGCGCGTGCTCGGCCAGGCCTTCTACGACGGAACCTTCAAGGGGCTCGACTGGACGAAGCTCACGGCGACCTATCTGTCGCTCGCGGAGCGCTGCCGGACGAACGAGGAGTTCGACTGGGTCGCCAATCGGCAACTGGGCGAGCTGAACGCATCGCACATGGGCGTTCGTTCGCCGGAGGCGCCGTCGCCGCTCCGACAGTCGGCCGGTCGGCTCGGCACGCGCACGAAGCCCGTCGACGGCGGCTTTGAGGTGCTTTCGATCGTCGACGGGTCGCCGGCGATGCTTGCGAAGCAGCCGATCAAGGTCGGGGATGTCATCACCGCCATCGACTTCGTGCCCTTCGGCGCGACATCGACGCTCGACGCGGCCCTCAAGGGCAAGGTCGGCGACGAGGTCGTCGTCACCGTGCGACGGCCGGTCGCCGACGGCGAGCCGCTCTCGCTCGATCTGCTTGTGACGCCCGCCTCGGCGGCGCAGATGGGCCAGCTTCACTACGCCGAGCATGTGCGACGGGCGGCGCGTCTCGTGGACGAGTGGTCGAATGGCCAGCTCGGCTACATCCACATCAGGGCGATGGATCAGGCGTCGCTCGACGACTTCGAGCGCGACCTCTATGCGGCCGCCGAGGGCAAGCGCGGACTGCTGATCGATGTCCGCAACAACGGCGGCGGCTTCACGGCCGACCTCCTCCTGAGTTCCATCATGGTCCAGCCGCACGCGTACACCGTTCCGCGCGACGGCGACATGAGCGTGCGGACGGGATATCCGCAGGATCGTCTCTTCATCCAGCGATACACCCTTCCGATCAACATGCTCTGCAACGAGAAGAGCTTCTCGAACGCCGAGATCACCTCGCATGCATTCAAGACGCTGAAGCGAGGCACGCTCATCGGCCAGCAGACCTACGGAGGCGTCATCTCGACCGGCGGGACCTCGCTGCTCGACGGAACGACCGTCCGCCTGCCGTTCCGCGGCTGGTATCTGGCCGACGGGACGGACATGGAGAACAACGGCGCGATCCCGGACATCATCGTGCCACAGACTCCGGAGGACGAGTCGACCTCCACCGACACGCAGTTGCGCGTTGCCGTCGACGATCTCCTGAAGCGGCTTCCGTCGTAAGGACGCGGGTTCGCGGCGGGCTGCGTGCGAGCGTCCCCGCATCCCTCCGACGAACGCGTCATCTCGCACATCTCTCCGACCGATCGGATACCCGTGGCTCAGTTTCATCGCTTCCGTCCCCATCCTTGGCATGGCCTTCCCGTCGGTGACCATCCGCCGGCGATGGTTACGGCCTTCATCGAGATCACCCCGTTCGATCTCGTGAAGTACGAGGTGCACAAGCCGACCGGCTATCTCAAGGTCGATCGGCCGCAGCGGACGAGTTCGACGCCGCCGGCGCTCTACGGCTTCATTCCGCGGACCTTCTGCGGCGAGCGGGTGAAGGACCTCTGCCCAGGCGCCGAGCGGGCCGACGGCGATCCGCTCGACATCTGCGTGTTGAGCGAGCGTCCGATCAACCGCGGTGAGGTGCTGCTCGATGCCCGCGTCGTCGGAGGACTCCAGATGGTCGACGGCGGCGAGGCCGACGACAAGATCATCGGCGTCCTGAAGAACGACCCGGTGTGGGGCAACGCGACCGATATCGCTGATATCCCGGCCGCCTTCGTCGAGCGCCTTCATCATTATTTTTCGACCTACAAGCTGAAGCCGGGCGAGCCGCCGCACGCGGTGATTCGCGAGACCTATGGGCGCGACCAGGCGTTTCGCGTCGTGCGCGCGGCGATCGCCGACTACGACGAGCTCTATGGCGATGCCTTCGGCGAGCCGGAAGGCATGTACTGACCGGAGAGGCGCGATTCCCATCCTGCGGTTTGGTGGGATTGCGCGGGCCGGCCCGTTTCGCGGCGGCGTGATGTGCGGTCGCGCGATGGCCGATGGTGAGACGCGGGTCCTGCTGGCGCGCTGTGCGCCTGCGCGCCGTCCCTTCCGCTGTTCGGGGTCGGAGCCATGTCGTTCGGTGACGAGTCACGCGGGCGCAGCCCGGCCAAGCGACGAGCGGTGCTCGAGGGCATCGGCGTCGCCGTCGGCTTCATGCTCGTCGGGGCGGTCGCGTCCTTCGGGCTCTGGCGAAGCTCCGTCGCGAGCCTTCGCGCCCAGCTTGACGACGAGCTCGTGCGGCTGGCCTCGGTCGGCGCGGGGCTTGTGGATCCCGAACTGCACGCATCGTTTCGTGATCCGGGTCAGCTTGACAGCGAGCCGTACATGCGGGCCATCGAGCCGCTGCGGCGATTTCGCGATCACGCGCCCGGCGTGAAATACGTATACACGGCAGTCCGCAAGGGCGAGGTTGTGCATTTCGTCCTCGACGCCGCGGAGTCCGGCGACAACGACGGTGACGGCCGCGAGGACCGGGCGGCGATCGACGAGACATACGATGACTGCGAGGATGCGATCCACCTTGCTTTCGGCAGTGATGATCTGCCGGGGCGTGCGGTCTCCTCGCCCGAGCCCTACACCGACGAGTGGGGGACATTCATCACCGGCTACGCCCCGATTCACGACGACGCCGGAGCGGTGATCGCGGTGATCGGCGTCGATGTCATGGCGGATCGGTTCATCGAGCGACTTGAGCTCGCCAAGGCTCAGACCCTGTGGGGACTCGTGCCCGCGACGGGCGTGAGCGCGGTCATCGGCGTGCTCGCCTTCACGATGCGCCGTCGCACGCTGGCCCTTCAGGCGGCGGAGGCTCGGGCGAGCGAGGCGCTTCGCGAGAGCGTCGATGAGCTTGCGGTGCGGAACGCGGAACTCACCCGTATGCGGGTGCGCGCCGAAGAGGCAGTCGCGACGAAGGCAAGCTTCCTCGCCAACATGAGTCACGAGATCCGCACGCCCCTGACCGCGGTGCTCGGATATGTCGATCTCATCGAGGAGAGCCTCGGCGGGGAGCGCCACGAGGAGCCGGATGCGCGTGACGAGCGTCGAGCGCACCTTCGCACGGTGCGCGCGGCGGGCGAGCATCTTCTGACCATCATCAACGACATCCTCGATCTCTCGAAGATCGAGGCGGGGCGGATGGAGCTCGAGAGCTTGCCGGTCGATCTCCCGGCGCTCCTTGTGGATGTCGAGAGCATCATGCGGCCGCGTGCGACCGAGCGGTCGGTGGCCCTCTCCTGCGTGCTGCTGTCGGCGATTCCAAGCCGGATCGTGTCGGATCCGACTCGCGTGCGACAGGTGCTCCTGAACCTGGTCTCGAACGCCATCAAATTCAGCGAGCGCGGTGAGGTGCGCGTCGAGACGCACGCATCCGACGGCGAACTGATCATGGAAGTCACCGACACCGGCGTCGGCATGAGCGCCGAGCAGAGCGCGGCCCTGTTCAGGCCGTTCACGCAGGCGGACGCGAGCGTGACGCGTCGGCATGGCGGTACGGGACTCGGACTCTCGATCTGCCGGAGACTCGGCGAGATGCTCGGCGGCGCGGTCGAGCTGGTGCGAACGGCACCGGGCGAGGGATCGACCTTTCGCTTTCGGCTGCCGATCCGCGAGACGCCGGACGCCGTTCCGGTGGTCGATCTCGCGATCGCCAGTCGCGAGGCGACGGGGCGCGATGCGGGGTCCACACAACGACAGGTGACGCTGCGCGGGCGGATTCTTCTCGCCGAGGATGGAAAGGACAATCAGCGCCTCATCGCCCACCACCTTCGCAAGGCGGGAGCCCATGTCGAGATTGCGGAGAACGGTGTCGAGGCGCTTCGGCTCCTCGACGCGGCCTCGAGGTCGGGCGCTCCCTTCGATCTGCTCCTGACCGATGTGCAGATGCCGGAGATGGACGGGTGCACGCTCGCCCGTTCGATTCGAAGCCGCGACCGCAACTTTCCGATCGTTGCCTTGACGGCACATGCGATGGCGGAGGATCGCGAACGGTGCCGCGAGGCGGGATGCGACGACTACGCGACCAAGCCGATCGATCGGCAACGACTCATTGCGGTCTGTGCCCGCTGGCTCGGTGGACGGGCGGCGTAGCAGCCCATGGCGCGGAGTCGCCGGTTCGACTCCGCATGTCCGTTGGGACATCGGCGCGAAACTCCGACGCTTCGTCGGTCATCCACGATGTGCACTCGGTGAGGCGCATTGCGGATAAACGATCGGTTGTCCGAATGTCTCCCGCGTTGCACGCGCTGTCGTTTTCGTCTTCATGTGTGTGATGAGCGAGTTCGCAACGACTCGCTGCTCGTACAATGAAGTCCGCATCGCCCGGCGAGGGCGGCCACGGCGTGATGCCGAGATGTCCGCCTCTCCTGCCAATCCAAGGGCGAGCGAGAAGGCACATCCCATGCGACGATCGACTCCCGATGGCGTCAACGAAACGGCGGTCGCCGGTGTGAGCGCGACGGCGCGGACTCTGCGTGGCCGCCGAATCGGCCGCAGACGCACGATGATCGGCCTGTACTCGGGCATCGGCGCGACGATCCTCTGTCTGCTCGTCTCCATGCGGGCCATGGCGGCACCGCAGAGCGCCGCGGCTTGGGGCTTCACGGGCTTCTCCAACATCGATGATCTTGAGCAGATCACGGCGATCGAAGGTGGCGATGACTTCTCGATCGCATTGCGTGCCGATGGGCGCGTCGCATGTTGGGGGTCGAACTGGGCCGGACAGTGCAGCGTTCCCGTCGCTCTCGGCCCGGTCGTCGCGGTCGCGGCGGGGCAGTATCACGCGGTCGCGCTGGCTGCCGACGGCACGGTCCACTGCTGGGGGTACAACAGCCACGGCCAATGCTCGGTGCCTGCGGGCATCGGGCCGGTGATCGCGATTGCCGCGGGCGACAACCACACGATCGCGCTGCGATCCAACGGAACGCTGGTCTGTTGGGGGAAGAACGGCGACGGCCAATGCACCGTGCCGGTCGGACTTGGAGCGGTGATCCGAATCGCCGGCGGCCAGGACCACACGATGGCGCTTCAGTCGAACGGCATCGTCGCCTGCTGGGGGCGCAATGATGTGGGGCAGTGCGCGGTGCCCGGAGGGCTGAATCAGGTGAGTGCCATCGCCGCTGGGTCACGGCACAGCATGGCACTTCGGAGCGACGGCAGTGTCGTCTGTTGGGGATGGAGCGAGTACGGCCAGTGCGATGTGCCGGCCAACCTTCCATTCGCAAGCGCGATCGCCGCCGGTCAGACGCATAGTGCAGTGGTCACGGCATCGGGTGCGGTCGTCTGCTGGGGGGACAACGGCTACGGACAGTGCACGGTTCCGGCGTCGCTCGGTGCGGCGACGGCGATCGGTGCGGGCTCGAATCACACGCTCGCCATCCGTGGCGATGGATCGATCGCCGCGTGGGGAAACAGCTACTGGAGCCAGGCGATGGTGCCAGGCTCGCTCGGTGTGGTGCGGGAACTGGCGGGCGGTCAGTTCCATACGGTCGCCCTGCGCGCCGACGGCACGGTGGTCGCGTGGGGATGGAATCAGGCGGGCGAGTCAAGCGTGCCCGTCGCGCTCACGCTTCCTAGCGCTGGGGTCAAGGCGATCGCTGCGGGGGAGATTCACTCCGCCGCGCTTCGCTCCGATGGAACAGTCCTCTGCTGGGGTTTCAATCTTTCAGGCCAGTGCAGCGTGCCGTCGGGGCTGAGCTCGGTGCAGGCGATCGCTGCCGGCTCGTCGCACACCGTTGCGCTGCGCGAGGATGGAACGGTCGTCTGCTGGGGCGGTGCGAGTTACTGCGCGGTACCGCCGGGGCTCGATGATGTCATCGCAATCGCCGCACGATGGCACCACACCATCGCGCTGCGCTCCGACGGTTCGGTGGTCTGCTGGGGGCCGAACGAGTTCGGCGAGTGTGATGTGCCCGCCGATCTCGGACCGGTCATCGCGATCGCGGCGGGTCTCGGGCATACGGCGGTCGTCCTTGCTGACGGGACGGTCCGTTGTTGGGGACTCAACAGCTACGGCCAGTGCGTCGTACCCGCCGGACTCACAGGGGTACGGTCGATCATCGCCGGGCAGTACTTCACCACGGCGCTTCGCAGCGATGGCACGCTTGCGTGTTGGGGCTATACCGCGGTTGGCTCGTGCGCGGTGCCCGTCGGTCTCGGACCCATCGATCGCATCGCCGCCGGATACCTGCATCTCATCGTGACGCTGCTCGACACGGACGCCGACGGCTGGCCGGACTCGGCTGATAACTGCCCCGACGACTTCAACCCGGACCAGCGCGATGGCGACGGTGATGGAGTCGGGGACCCATGCGACCCGCTTGGGGATCTTGATGGCGATGGGCAGGTGTCAGGCTCGGACATCGCTGTCCTGCTCGGCAACTGGGGCGGCTCGGGTGTCGGTGACATCAATGGCGATGGCGTCGTCGATGCGATCGACCTTGCGCTGATGCTGGGCGAGTGGGGCTGAGAAGAGGCGAGACGCGTTGAGATGAGTCATGATGAGAGGAGGAGACGGCGGTCGCGTGCGCTGTCCAGGATGTCCCGTCTGCGATGACCCGAGTTCGCGCCAAGGCGTCACGGGCTGTTCGGTGCGAAAAATCCCGATCTCGATCGGACAGCTCGCGGCGGAATGACGCAGTATCGAGAGACCAATCACATCCACCGGAAGAGCCAGCATGCACGAACGACATCAGGATGAGCGGCCCGTAGTCTCCTCCAAGCGCATACCCCATCTGGGGTTCCCGGCGTTCTCGCGCGCCCAGCAGCTCGAGCACGATCGCGAGCGTCGACTGCGGTCCGCCCAACCTCCGTTTCATCACGCCTTCCATCATCTGTTTGCAGCCGTCGCGGCAGCAACGATTGCCGTGAGCGTCAACGCAGAAGTGCTCTACGGCATGAGCTATGGCGGATCGTTGTATGCATTGAATACGACGAACGGCACGGCCACCGTCGTGCGTGGGCCGTTGGCGCCGGCGTACCAGACCTGCGACAGCCTCGAGTACGCCGACGGCTGGTTCTACGCTTCGTACGGGGGCGGCAAGGTTGTGCGATTCGGCTTCGAGTGCGGAGACGAGGTGGATCTTGGGCCGTCCGGCCGTCCGTGGGTCGAGGCCATCGCGAGGCGTGCCGACGGAACGCTCTTCGCCGCCGTCTCGCAGAACAACGATGTCGGTGCGGAGTCGATCGGGATCCTCGATCCGGTGACCGGCGATCTCTCGAGCGTCGTCGCCTCGTCGAACCAGTCGGTTCTCTGGGACATGGATGCTCTCGCGTTCAGCCCAACCGGCACGCTCTACGCCATCAACCTCTCCATCCCTCGCGTGCTGGCGACGATCGATCCCGTCACAGGCGGAATCGGCTCGACGGTCGCACTGACCGGCGCGTATGCGGGCATGGCCTGGAGCGCAAGCGGCACGCTCTACGCGCTCGACATCCAGGTCGGTTCGTGCGCAGGGACGACCATCCTCACGGCCATCAACCCCGTCACCGGTGCGGAGACGCCGATCGGCCCGACCGGCCTCACATGCGTCGCCGGCCTGACCTTCGGCCCCAATCTGCCCGCCGTGAACGCAGACCTCAACCACGACAACTCCGTGAATGCGGCCGATCTCGCCATCCTGCTCGGCGCCTGGGGCCCATGTGGTCCGAGTTGCTGCTTGGCCGATCTCAACCTGGACGGCCAGGTGAACGCCGCAGACCTGGCACTCCTGCTGGGTGCGTGGACGGTGTGAGCGAGGCGGGTGAAGCGGGGCAGGTGTGCGCGTGAGGGCACCGGTCTCGGATGGCGATGCGAGGACGATGCGCGGCGCAACGCCCTCGTAACGCCGTGGACATTGTTTCGCAGCAAATCCGCCAAGGACGGGGGGCTCGGCCATACTGCTCAAGCTCGCTTCCCGAAGCACTTTTCCCATCCAGGCCGAAACACCACCGATGCACACCCAGAGGCCCGTTGCCGTCTTGCTCCTCGCGTTCGCGGTAACGGTCGGCTGCTCCGGCCCTCTGGCGTCGGACACGGCAACGCAGGCCACGGCACAGTCGTCGCTGCGTGACGAAGCCGCCGTGCGAGCGACGCTTCACGCGCTTGAGAGCGCTTGGAATCGCCACGAGATCGGCGAGTTCCACGGCCTCCTCACGGAAGAAGTCCATTGGGTCGTAGGCAACGGCAACTGCTGGAGAAGCAGGCAGGCGGTCTGCGACGCGTACGAGACTCTTCACGCGGCAATCGCTGCCTCATCGGAGCCCAACCCGTTGGCCACCTTGCGTATCGACAGTATCGAGGTGCGGTTCCCCACTCCGCAGATTGCCACAGGCATCGCGACGCTGAGGTTTGGCACGACCCCGCACGCTTCGACCACTGACGCTTCAACCGACAACACCCGAGCCTCGTTCGTGATGATCTCGCGCGGCCGCTCGTGGCAGATTGCGCAGTTCCATCAGTCTCCGTTCGATCCGAGCATCGAGCGCGCGGATCCCGTCTGGGGCGGTGAGGGTGAGGATCGCGGCGGCGGGAGAGAGTGACCGCACGCGGCGGGTTCGTGGCGGCTGGCAGTGCCGTGTCGCGCCGACGCTTCGGGTGACGCTTCGGGTGAAGCTTCGGGTCGCACATCGGAGGCCCGCGAGAGCGCGAAAGCGAATCGCGACGGGGTTCGATCTCCCTGGACCTGGCACTTGACCCGTTTGACGCATCGTGACGTTTGAAGCATTGGACACCCACAATCTCGATATCGCGTGGATATCTCTGACGCATTGGACACCCACACTCTCGATATCGCGTGGATATCTCGCGTTCTGTCCACACTCTTCCCACCAAGCGATGTCTGGTGCGACGCTTTGGACACCCACACTCTGGATCCGTGGTTGAGAACATGGTGTGCAACCCGCCTGAATGGCGCAGCGCCCGGGGGGCTGTCGACAACGGAAAAACACCCCGAACTTTCGGGAACGCGTCTGCGGCGCGGTAGTCTCGCGGGGTCGACGGGCATCAAGGCCCCCCTAGGGGTAGGGGCCGTAGCGTCGGCATGGAGGGTCCCGTGGGCTATGCGCGAAACCTCACCATCCCGGGTGATATCACTGGCATCTACCATTGCTTTTCTCGCTGCGTCAGGAGCGAGCGGCTCATCGAGTCGCCCGGGCGTGTCGCGGTTCTTGAGCGGCGGCTGGCGTTTCTCTCGACGCGCGTCTTCGCGATCGATCTCATCGAGTTCAAGCCGATGGGAAGCCATGTTCACCTCATGATCCGCAACCATCCGGAGCTCGCCTGGTGCTGGACTGACGAGGAAGTCGCTCGTCGGTGGCTACGGCTTTCGCTCGCAGGGCGCAATCCTGATCTTGAGGGAGTCGGCGAACCGGCGGATGAGGCCGTTCACGGGCTTCTGCAGGACGACGTCCGCGTGGCGGAGTTGCGCAGACGCATGTCTGACCTAGGGTGGTACCACTCGGCGTGGAAGGAATGGACCGCGAGGCGCTGGAATCGCGAGGACCGAAAGGAGGGCCACTTCTGGCAGGGTCGTTACGGCGTTACGACGGGACTCGACGACAGCGCGGTGCTGGCGCAGGCGGTGTATGTGCTTCTGAACGCGGTGCACGCGGGGCTTGAGTCGGAGCTCATCGTCGAGACAGCAGGGTCGATGCAGACGCGGATCAAGAGGTGGATGCGACAGGTGGCAGGTCGAGGGCGCGAGAGAGGTGGGGATGCTGGATTTCAAGCCGCGGTCGACGCATCGTGGACGCCGGTCTACCCATGCGACGCGGGCTCGGCTGTGGACCTCGACGAAGAGGAGTTCGCGCGTCGGGTTGCGGCGGGTCGACATCAGGCGTCGCTTCGAGCGGCGGTTCGCGAGGATGCGCGAAATCTTGCGAGCTTTGCGACGAAGGGCGAGCCGGAGGAAGTTCAGCGTGTCGCGTGGGAGTTGCGTGGTCGCGAGGGCGGGCCGGTGGCACATGAAGTGCCGGAAGAACCGCAGTCCGGACCGTGCGACGACACGGCGACGGACGACCTCAGCACCTCACCTTCGGCGCTCGTAGCGGAAGGGGCACCGCCTCACCCGCAGCGTCCGGCTCGATCGCCACGGCATCGCGCGGTGGATGTTGCGCATCGGATCGAACTGAAGGACGATGAGAGAGGTTGGCTCACGAGTCGGAGGAATCCGTTCCATCGGACGCGGCTCGTCGACGGCGCCGTACCGGTGATGGAGGGCATGACGCTTGGGGCCTTGATCGCGCTGGCGGACGACGAGGGGCGGCACAGCCGGCCGGACAAGTCTGGCTCGATAGCGATTGGTGCACCGCGCGCGCTTGCGCGACTTTGGCAGATCTGGAACGAGGGTGACGCCGGATGGGCATCCGGCGCGACGGATTCGGCCTCGTCCTGCTCTCCGCCGAACGGCGTCGACGCGATTGCGCGACTCGGCACGGCGGCGATGGCGACGGTGGGTGGGGCGCGGCGAATCACGACCGCGATCCGGGAACGCGTCATCGCGCTCGCGGCTGTCGGGCGTTGCGGGAACGATGCAGCCAACGAGGATGGTGACGCCACAACTCCGACCCCTGGTCTTGCTGCAGAGGCGGAGTCAGCGTCGTCGAAGATCCCGAGGCGATTTGCGATGCGGGGCACCGTCGTCGGCTTGCCTGAGTCGCTCGATCGAGAGGCCCGTCGCCGTCAGGGGACCTGCGTGCATCCGGTGCGGGCGGTGCTGCGGGAGTAGAGCAGACACGCGCTGCCGCAGAGCGTTGAAGCCTTCTCTGGGCATGGGATCGGACAGGTCGTGAACGGACCGGGTCGGAAGAAAAGACGGATGCCGAATCCACGGCGCTCCGCCGCGCGTGATGCGCTCGGGGCGACGCTTCACGCGCTTCCGGCAACGGTTGGCGCACGCAGAGTGCTGTGGCGTGGACTTCGCGCTTGTGCACGATGGTCTGCGACGGTGCGCGATGCGCTCTCGATCCACCGTGTGGGTGTCCGAAGTGCCCCCGAAGTGCCCCGAAGTGCCCGGCATGCCGTGCCGCGCAGGCGGCCGGGTGTCAGGATCATCCTGCGATGTGGGTGTCCAGATCTCCCCCGCGATGTGGGTGTCCAGATCTCCAGAGTGTCCACATGCCCACAACCAGATATCCACGGCCCTCACGAAACCGGCTTACGCCCCCGACTGGACACCCTTCTCGTGCTGCTTCTCCTACGAAAGGACACCCTTCTCGTACTGCATCGCGCAGGCCGAATTCCCCTCCGTGTCGCGAAACTGGATGAGCGTGCCAACTCGCTCGATCACGAACGGATTCATCACGATTGTGCCTCCGGACCTCTCGATTGCGGCCGCGGTCGCGCGCACATCATCGACGGCGATCGTGCACTCGAAGCCGGTCATTCCGGCGCCGGTCACCGGCGTCTGACGCTTCTGCAGCGATCCTCCCACCGCTCCGCGCGTGGTCTGGATGAGCCAGAATCCGGGGGGACCCCACGGCTGAAAGTGCCAGCCGAAGGTGCTCTCGTAGAAGCGCTTCGCGCGTTCGCAGTCGTCTGCATGGATGGCGAAGTGGGCAAGGTCGTTGGGCATAGGCTTTGGTTCCTCGAGCGAAAGCGAAGTGATGTCGAACGAATCGTGATGAGTCGCGATGCGCCGAGCCGAACACGCGGGCCGAACAGGCAGACGGAACAGGGGGCAAATGTATGGACTGCCCGACTGGCGGCATTGCCGGATATCGTCAATTCATGTCGAAGATCCGCCAGCCCAGCGTTCGCAATGCCCGCGTGCGAAGTAAGCCGACGGTTCGGTCGGTTGCTTTCCGGATGCCGGAAGGCCACCGCCTCCCTGACCATGCGCATGATTAGGCTCAGGCCGTCTACGCGATGCGGGGCGTTCTCTCGTTTGAGGCGGCATGCAAGCGATGGGTTGTTCATCCGCTCCGCTGCCTCTGGGTACCCGCGGGCGTTCGTCACAGGATCGAGACGCTCGGCGAGGTGTGGTTGCGAAGTGTCTCCATTCGGCCGGACCTGCTGCAGTCACTCGCTCCGTCGCTTGAGCTTGAGATGCTCGATGTCTCGCCGCTCCTGCGTGAGCTGCTTCTCGAGACAGTCCGCATCGGCGTACTGGAGGATGCATGCGACGAGCACCGTCATCTCGCTGCACTGCTGTTGGCCCACATCCGCAAGGCCCGACAGGTCGGCCTCGCGCTCACGCTGCCGCTGGACGCACGGGCGCGACTCGTCGCCGATCGGGTCTGCCAAGCGCTTCGACCCGCGGGCAACGATTCCGCGACGCTCGCCGAGCTTGTCCGCGGAACGGGAAGCAGCGAGCGGACCGCGGAGCGGATCTTCGTGAAGGAAACGGGTATGTCGTTCGGACGATGGCGACAGCAGGCCCGCATCCAGTTCGCGATCCGTCGCCTCAGTGAGGGAGCGACGGTCAGCGTTGTCGCGTTGGAGTGCGGTGATTGTGGTGTTCCAGAAATTCGCTTCCATTGCGGCGGCCCTGTTCGCGTCGGGCGGCGTCGCCGCTCCTCGCCGTATGACTCCATACGCCTCGTCGCGGCTCCTTGCCAGCCGCGAACAAGTCGCGCCGCACTGTTCGCGAATTTCTGGAACACCACATGACGAGAGCATCAGCGCATTCGTGACGATGTTCAGGCGAGCGATCGGCTCGACCCCTGGCCGATACTGTTCAACGCCCGGGGAAGAAGACGAATCGACGCATGGAGAAGGTTCGACGACTCGCCGCCTCGCACGCGATCATCCCTCCGCGTCGCGGAGCTTCCTGCTCGATTCGGCGATCGAGTCGTAGATCGAAGCGAGCAGTCCGACCAGCGGAAACTTGCTCGTCGGCTGATTGGGATTGGGTGCCGGTGGGGGCAGGGCGCTCTGTCCCTTGCTTGGAGCGGCCTGCACATGGGCGGCGCGGTTCGCGCTCGCCTGGAAGGGACTCGGCCCAAGGCGTCGGAGGAGGGCGTGCGGGACGCGTTCCTCGGGCAGCAACTCGCCGAGCTCAGCGAGCGCACGGCCGGGCTTCCAGAAGTCTTGAAGGCAGCGTTCGACCGGAGGAAGCGCCGCGGCGGACTCAGCGACGGGGGGCGTCGAGTGGGCCTTCGAAACGCCGCGCGTGGCGATGGCTCGTGCCTCCTGGAGTCGCTCGAGCAGGCGCTGTCCGTCCAATCCGCGCAGCGTGAAGGAGAGGAGCGGATCGATCTCGATGCGCTCCATGACCATCGTCCACGCCGTCATGATGTGCTTGCAGGGCGCACCACCCAAGTCGGTGAATTGCTGGCAGGTGCAGGTCGCTCGCATCTCGTCGTCGCGTTCCGGCACGAGCGTTCGACCGAGGGCGCGGAAGAGCGCCTCAACGCCGATCGGCAGTTCGCCCGAGAGAAGCTTCGCGCTCCAGATCGCCTCGGCCGCCATCGTCGAGACGATGCGTTCCCATTCCTGGGCGCTGAGTTGAGCGACCTCGACGGTGACGCGGTAGGGGCGAGCAGCGCGTCCCTGGACGACCGCCTCGACGAGTCCCGGCGTCACCGTGAGTGAGGCCGTCTGGCCGGCGCGGGCGTAGTCGAGCGCTTCGGCCCGAAGCACGGCGTCAACGCGATTGTCGATGCGGGCGAGCCAGGCGCTCGCGGGCCACGGAAGCCCGTCGAGCCCCTCCTTGCGACGAAGGCGCATGCCGTTCTTGAGGCGCCGCGGACCGTCGTTGCGCCGCTGCTGACGACCGGGCACGAAGCCGTTGGTCGGCTGCGTCGCGGCGGGCACGGTTGGATCGGCCGCGAGCGAGTCGGTCGCGGCATCGATCGCGCCGGCTGCCACGACCTCGGGCACCGCGTCCCCTTCGGCGCCCGCCTCCGCTGGCGTCGCCTGGACTTCCGCGAGCGCTTCCGTATCGGCGGGGATGGGCTCCGGGCCGTTCGGACGGTTCGTCGGACTCACGAAGGCTCCTCCAGCGAGGCGCGGCGGAGCGAGAGAAGATCACGCAGTTGTCCCGTCGAAAGCTCGGTGAGCCACGACTCGCCGGCACCGATGATTTGCGAGGCCAGCTCGGTCTTCTGTTCGATCATCTGGTCGATCCGCTCCTCAAGCGTTCCGGCGGAAATCATCTTGTGCACATTGACCGTGCGCTGCTGGCCGATGCGGAAGGCGCGGTCGGTCGCCTGATTCTCGACCGCCGGATTCCACCAGCGGTCGTAGTGGAAGACATGATTCGCGGAAGTGAGATTGAGGCCGACGCCGCCGGCCTTCAGGCTGAGCACGAAAATCGGCACCGTCGGGTCGCCCGACTGGAAGCGGTCGATGAGCTGTTCGCGGCGCCCCTGAGGGGTGCCGCCGTGCAGAAAGAGCGCCTCGGTGTCGAGCTCGCGGCGGATCATCGACACGAGCAGGTGTCCCATCTCGCGGTACTGGGTGAAGATGAGGGCTCGATCGCCGGCGGCGAGCAATTCCTCGAGCATCTCGACCAGTCGCGTCGCCTTCCCGGAGCGGGCCGAAAGCTGCTCGCCCGCCGGGATCGTGATCGTCGCCGCCGCGTCGTCGGCCGGCTCGATCTCGCCGGTCGCCTCCGCCTTCGCAGCGCGGGCCGCGGCGGCCTTCTCGCGCAGGGCCTTTTCCTTCGCGTCGAGCCGATCCTGCTCGGCCTCGGCCTTCGCCTCCTTGAGGAAGTGCGCGGGATGGTTGCAGATCTGCTTGAGCTTCACGAGCGCGCTCAGCACGAGTCCGCGACGACGGATGCCCTCGGCGAGGTCGACGCGCTGGAGCATGTCGTTCACGACCGAGTCATAGAGCTGGGCCTGCTCGACGGTGAGCGGGACATGCTGGCGACTCTCGACGAGCGGCGGCAGGTCGGTGATGACCGTCGGATCCGTCTTGAGGCGACGAAGAATGAACGGCCGGACCAGATTGCGGAGCCGTTCGGCCTGACGCTTGTCGCGGTGGCGCTCGATCGGGACGGCGAAGCGGCGGCGGAACTCCGCCTGCGAGCCGAGATAGCCCGGCGAGCAGAACTCCATGATCGACCAGAGCTCGCTGAGGCGATTCTCGACCGGCGTACCGGTGAGGGCGATGCGATGCGAGCAGCGCAGCGAGCGGATCGCGGCGGTCTGCTTCGTCGGCGGATTCTTGATGTGCTGCGCCTCGTCGAGCACCACGCGCCGCCAGTGAACGCGGGCGAGCGTTTCCTTATCGCGCGTCACCAATGCATATGTGGTGATAACGATATCGCTTGAAAGGGCGATGCGCTCGAAATGCTCGCCGGTCGGACGCTCGAGCCCGTGATGCACATGGCAGACGAGCTCGGGGGCGAAGCGGGTGAGCTCGCGATGCCAGTTGCCGACGACCGACATCGGCGCGACGAGGAGCGTCGGGCCGATCCGGGCCGGACCCTCGCCCGGCACGAGCGGGCTGCCCGCGGCCGGCTGCGGATCGCTCGACCGCTGCACGCGTTCGTGCTGCAGCAGGGCGATGAGCTGGATGGTCTTGCCCAAGCCCATGTCGTCGGCGAGACAGGCGCCGAGACCGAACTTGTCGAGGAACGCGAGCCACGAGAGGCCGGCGCGCTGATAGGGCCGGAGCGAACCTTGAAATGCCGCAGGCTGCTCGATGAGCTCAAGCTTCTCCGAGCCGCCGCTCGCGCGCAGGAGATCCGAGACCCAGCCGGTCGAGTCGAGCCCGAGGATCGGCAGGCCGCTCGTCGCGCCGTCGAGTCCATGGGCGAGCCGGAGCGCTTCGAGAAGCGTCATCTGCCCGCCCGGATGCTCGGCGAGGAACTTGCTCGCGCCCTGGAGGTCCTCCGGGCGAATCTCGACCCAACGGCCGTTCACCTTGAGAAGCGGCGAACCCTGCGACGCGAGATCGCGGAAGGTGTCAAGCGTGAGCGGCTGGTCGCCGAGGGCGATCTGCCAGGTGTAGTTGACGAGGCTGTGGAGGCCGAGTTCGCTGCGCCGCGCACCGCCGCCCTGGGCGGCGCTTGCGTTGAGCGCATCGGCGGGATCGCTATCGATGAGAAGTCTCGCCCCGAGACGGCTCGAGACCTGGCCCCACCAGCTCGGCACGAGGATCTCGAAGCCTGCCTCGACGAGAATCGGGCGATATTCGCGGAGGAATTGATATGCGTCGACGGTCGAGAGATCGATGCCGCTCGGCGCGCTCTCATCGAGCGCCTTCTCGATCCGCGGCCAGATGCGGCTCGCCCGGCCGAGCTCCGCGAGCAGGATGTCGCCGGCTTCCTCGCCATCCTTGCCAAGGCCGGCGAGCAGTCCCTTGAGAACCCCCGAGCCCTGTTCCCAGATCTGCTCCGCATCGATGAAGACCGGCGGCTCGTCGGTGGTGACGAGCTTGAAGCGCAGCCGCCACGAGGCCTTCATCGCCTGCTCGGGCTGGAGATCGCCGCCCGATCCGTCGGCATCTGGCTCGTTCAGCTCGAGGCAGAGTCGGACCAGTCTGCCCTCGGCCACATCGTCGAGCTGGGCGATCCACGCCCGAGCGCCGCGCAAGAGCGCGGTGTCCGAACTCGTGATGCCCTGGACGACATCCTCGGTTCCAAGCAGTCCGCTCAGCCACGCGACATGCGGATCGCCCTTCGGATCCCGGTCCTCGATCGCCTCGCCGTAGTTCTCGGCGACGAGCGCCTGCCGGACGAAGCTGTCGGTCATCGCACCGAGCGCGCTCTCGAGAATCGGCCATGCTGCGCCGCGCAACTCGTCGTTCGCGGCGCGACTGACGGCGGGCAGGCTGGCGAGGAGCGCTTCAAGTCGCTTCCCGCTTCGCTGGTCCGCAAGCCACGGGATCCACGCGGCGCGGAGCCTGCCGGATCGCTCCTGCACGAGCGATGGAATCACCCGCTGATCGCTGAGCAGCTCGACCACGAGATCGGCGACTTCGGACCAATAGCCGACATCGTGGCCGAGCGAGAGTCCTTCGCTGACCGCGCCGGCATGGTGGTCGCCGAGTCGTGACTGGATGAGCGAGCCGAGGCGGGTGAGAAAGCCAAGCAGCCGTTCGGGACGCAGGGCAAGCGTCGGGACCGTGGCCTGCCCGGCAAAGGCCTCCGCGCGGGATTCGTCGTCGAGCGACAGAAGATCGTTCAGCCGATCGCTCGGCGCGGGAAAGCCGCCGCCGTCAGCCGACTCGCCGGGAATCGAGAATGGGAGGGTAAGGCTTACCGAGTCGTCGGCGCCGATGTCACCGTCGGCGATGAGTCCGACGGCTGCGAGGTTCGCCCGCATGGCCGAAGGCTCTGCGGCGAACGGATGGGCGATCGCGTGACCGCTTGCCGTCGCGGCCGCGGTTGCGGTTGCGGAGCCGGACGCGGATGCGCTGCGTCCGCGCGACATCACTGCCGCCGAAGCTGCATCCGTATCTTCGGCCCACAGGTGCAATGAGCCTTTCGTCCAGACAGCGTGGAGGACCAGCATCAGTCGCCGAATGATTGCGCCGGGATTTGAACCCGGGACCCGCGGTTTAAAAGACCGCTGCTCTACCTACTGAGCTACGCAATCTCAGGTCGATGGCCGCGCGGGTCTCGCGGGCATCGCTGGGGCATGTGCCGTCCCGTGACGACACTCGGTCCAGATCGGCCAGTCTACAAGACCCCTCGCTTATCGCCACTCTCTTCGCACAGACTTCGTCATCGTTTCGCAGAGTTCCCGGGATGGCGGCCAGCGGGCCGTCCGATCGTCGGAAGCGCCGATGCGAGCGGTGGTTGCCCGCTGGCCCGCTGGGTGCTGCTCGGTCCGGGTGCGGAGGCGGCCGGCGGACCTCCGGGCGACTCCTGCGCGGGGGACGCGGACGATCGCGGGCATTTTGGCGAAGCTCACTGAACCCCCGCGGAAAGTCGTCCGATAAGGGCCCCGACTCGTGTCGCTCTTCCTTGAGGGGATTGCCATGTCGAAGCTCTTCCGTCGCCCGTTCTCTGCCGTCCTTCTGACCACGCTCGCCTCTGCGACCACGCTTTCGTTCGTGGGTTGCTCGACCTTCGAAACGGCGTTCCAGTCGCCGCGCGGGGAGCCGGTTGCGGAGGGCCAGTCGAAGGAGGGCCAATCGAAGGGCGACGCACGCTCCCAGCGACGCGGGGACGCGAGCGAACATGCCTCATCGGGCATGCGGACGCCCGCGATGCCCGTCTTCACCGGCGGTCCCGAGCGGATGGACGAGCGAGTGTTCTCCCCGAATGTCGTCAGCGTCGGGCTGTACGGCGAGACCTCTCCTGGCGAGACGCCGAATGTGGCGCTGCAGGGAGAGGGCAACATCCGGCAGGTGAGCTTCGCGGCCGAGGGCGGCGACTTCACCCCGGACATCGATCGCACCGGGAGCTTTCTGGTCTACGCGTCGAAGCAGCACAGCGAGAGTTTCGATATCTATCGAAAGGCCGTCGAGGGCCGGACCGTCACGCAGATCACGAGCGATCCGAGCGACGACATGATGCCTGCGATCTCGCCGGACGGAAGGCAGATCGCCTTTGTTTCGAATAGAACCGGCAACTGGGACATTTTCACGATGTCCGTCGACGGCGGTCCACCGACGCAGATCACCTTCGAGTCCGACGACGAGGTGCAGCCGACCTGGTCGCCCGACGGAAGGCAGCTCGCCTTCGCCCGCAAGAACGCCCGCACGAGTCGCTGGGAGATCTGGACGGCGAGTGCTGTTCAGCCCTCGGGATCGACCTTCCTCTGCGAGGGCTTCCTCCCGCGCTGGTGCCCCGATGCATCGGCGAACTGCCTGCTGTTCCAGCGGGCCCGTCAGCAGGGCAGCCGCTTCTACGGCATCTGGACCATCCATCTGCACAACGGCCAGGCAATGAACCCGACCGAGATCGTGAGCGCCCAGAACGCCGCGATCATCCAGCCGAGCTGGTCGCCGGACGGGAAGCGCATCGCCTTCACGACCGTGGTCGATCCGGTCGCCCAGTCGGGTGACCTGCCCGAGCAGAGCGACCTCTGGGTCATCAATGTCGACGGCACCGGCCGCGCCCGACTGACCGGCGGTCACTTCCGAAACATGCAGCCGGTCTGGGGCAGCGACGATCGAGTCTATTTCGTGAGCAACCGCGCTGGCGTCGAGAATCTCTGGAGCGTGAGTCCGTCGTCGAACGAGGCCCCCAACGCGATGCCAGGCGCGATGCCCGGCGGCCACGGCGGCGAAGTCGTCCATGTGCCGACCGAAGGCGGCGAGCACGAGGAAGTCGACCCCGCGTCGTCAGCCGAGCAGGGCGCTGGCGGGACGCCGTAAGCCGACACGCGGCGCTCCGACAGCGACGCGCGACAGTTCGATTTCACGCCCCCGCCTCCCGTCTCGCACGGGAGGCGGCGGTGTTTCAGGGGCGCTGTAGTGCCAGTGCAGGCGGTCCAAAGTCCAAAGGAGCGGGCGAGGCTCGGGCCAGCGAAGGTGTGAGCCAAGGTGTGGAGCCAAGAGGTGCCAAGGTGTGGGTGTCCAAACCGGTGCCCCAAACCGGTGCCCCAAACCGGTGCCAGCGTGGATCAGGATGGCAGTTGTCTACAGGCTGCCACGATGTAGCCCCCGATGTGCCCACGATGTGCCCACGATGTGGGTGTCCAATCCTGCGCAATCCCGATGTTCTCCACAATGTGGGTGTCCAATCCTGCCGAGCGGCGCGGAAAGATAGGGCGAACGCCCCATTCGCGTCAGGTTCCCGTTCCCGCCCCATTCCTGCCGGACCCTGCGACCTTTCGCGACCTCTCGACCTCTCCACCTCTCGACCTCACCCTCTCGCGACCTCTCAGTCGACCGGCCAATCGACCACTCGAACGCCTGTCCTTGTCCTCGGCTGTCCGTGTCCTCGGCTCCTCGTCCTCGGCTCGTCCTCGCCTTGGCCGACCCGCCGACCCGCCAGACCCGCCATGCGAAAGTGCACCGGGGGACTTGGGTTGTCCGATGGGTGGGCGGGAGACGCGGCGGTCGTCCGGCGCCCTCCCCCTGGTCACCACCCTCGGCAGGATGCCCCCGTGAAGACCGACCTCGCTCGTCGCTCGCTGCACCGCGCCTCGTCGCACGCCCTCATCGCTCTGGCGACCCCGCTTGTGGCGGTGCTCATTGGCGGCTGCGCATCGCAAGAGAAGCTCGCGCCGCCGGTCGAGCATCGGAGTCCGTGGGCTGGCGAGCGGACTTGGGCGGTCGTTCCCCTCGCCAACGAAAGCGGCGTGAGCGCCGTTGACACCCTTGGCATCTCCGATGACTTCGTCGCCGAGGTCGAGGCCGTCGAGGGTCTGCGATGCATCCCGCTCAACCGTTCGATCACGGGGCTCCGCTCCCTCGGGCTCGCCCAGATCCGGAGTGACGCCGAGGCCCGCGCGCTGCTCCGCGTCCTTCAGGTCGACGGTCTCGTGGTCGGCTCCATCACCGCCTACGACCCGTACAAGCCCATGACGCTGGGCATCGCCGCCCAGGTCTACACCGTCGATACGCCGGCGCCGACAGCCACCGATGTCGGCGAACTCACCATGGCCGTGCGCGAGCGCGGAAACGCCGATCGGAGCCGCACAGGCCCGGCCGCGCAGGCTTCGCGGGTCTACGACGCCCGAAACCACGATGTCCTGGAGCGGATCGGCCGCTACGCCGCCGGTCGCCATGATCCGAAGTCCGGCCTCCGCGAGTCGCTCTATGTCAACTCGATGGATGCCTACGGCCGTTTCGTGGCCTTCGAGGTGGTCGGGTCGCTCGTCGGCGGGCTCCAGCCGCCCGAGGCTGTGGCGGTCGAACCGGCCGCCCCGCGCTGAGGTCCGTCCCAGAAAAGCACCCGTCGGAGACGAAATCCGGCTGAACCTCGCTGGGGTCGGCTTGACTTTTGGCTCGGCGCTGGCCCGATAGCTGTATTCGGAGGGACTTTTCGGGCGTCCAATAAAGGGATTCAACTCCGGAGCCCGAACGACCGATAGCGAGAGGACCCAACGGACGCACGGATGCGCCCGGTGCCCGTGCACCGGTTCCGCTCCCGATCGTTCGAAGGGACATCACGCGCGACGGCGACGACGGTGGCGACCCGGTGTGGGCGCGTCCCGATCGACCGGGCCGTTGCGCCTCTCTCCGGATCCGCACCCGCTCTCGCGCAGGGAGCGCCCGACGGGACCCGTATCGGGTCGCACGCCATGGGGTCGAACGCCATGCATGACAACCTTCCCATCGTCCAGCAGTTCCTCTCGTACCTGATCGACGAGCGGCACTTCAGTCCCTACACCTCGCGGTGCTACGGCCTGGACCTTCGGCAATACAGCGACTACCTCGCCGAGCGATTCGGCGTGAAGCACGACGAGGCCGCGGAGCGGACCGCGTGCGACAAGGGCGACACGAAGTCCCCGACGGTGACGGCGAAGATCCTCGTCGCCGACATCGAGACGATCCGGGCCTTCCTCGCCAAGATGGGCGAGCAGAACTACTCGGCCGCGACGATGGCCCGCAAGATCGCGACGCTTCGCTCCTTCCACAAGTGGATGGAGAAGCGCGGCCACATCCAGAACAACCCGATGCTCATGATCCGGACACCGAAGCAGGCGAAGCGCCTGCCGAAGGCGATCACCGTCGATCAGGTCGAGCGTCTCCTCTCGGCCCCCGATGACCGCGATCTCCTCGGTGCCCGCGACCGTGCGATTCTCGAGACGCTCTACTCGACGGGCATCCGCGTGAGCGAGGTCGTCGGCATCAATCGGGCCGATGTGAACGACGCGGGCGAATCGATCATCATCCGCGGCAAGGGGCGACGCGAGCGCATCGTCCCGCTCGGCAGCCACGCCCTCCAGGCGCTGCGTCACTATGTGCAGATGCTCGACGGCGAACTCTCGAAGGCCGGCCTCGCCGCCGATCCCGACGCGCCGCTCTTCGTCAACAAGCACGGCACGCGGCTCTCGAGCCGCTCGGTCCGCCGCAAGGTCTCGAAGTACCTGACCCAGGTCGGCCTCGACCCGGACATCAGCCCGCACACCATCCGTCACAGCTTCGCGACGCATCTCCTAGACAACGGCGCGGATCTCCGATCGGTGCAGGAACTCCTCGGTCACCAGTCGCTCTCGTCGACGCAGGTCTACACGCACCTCACGACGCAGCGCATGCGGGACGCCTACGACAAGGCCCACCCGCGCGCCGAAGCGAGCTGACCATCTCCGCAAGATTCCATCCAAGCCCCGCGCCACACCGGCGCGGGGCTTTTCGATGGCACATGGCCGCAGGTCGCCGCCGCGCATCGTGCGCTTTCTCTGTCGCATCGTCGCTGTCGTTGCCGATAACGACGGCCATGTTCGAAGTCGCATCCATCGACACGACTCCCAGCGCTCGGCTCGCCGTCGGCGACTGTCTCGAGCGCATGCGCGCCGAGCCGGATGCGAGCGTCGACCTGATCTATCTCGATCCGCCGTTCAATACGGGGCGCACGCAGCGCGGCGCTGTCGCGGCCTTCGACGATCGCTTCCCGACCACCGCGGATTACATCGCGTTCCTCGCTCCGCGTCTGGCCGAATGTCGTCGGCTCCTGCGCGACAGCGGATCGATTCTCGTCCATTGCGACTGGCGCACGAGCCATCGGGTGCGATGCCTGCTCGACGATCTCTTCGGCGAGGACCGCTTCGTCAACCACCTGATCTGGAGCTACGGTCTCGGCGGGTCGAGCCCGCGCACCTTTGCCCGCAAGCATGACGACATTCTTTTCTATGCGAAGACCGATCGCTATTACTTCGAAGCCCCGCGCGTGCCCGCGACGAGCCATCGCATGCGCGGCCTGCTGAAGAAGGCGACCGATGTCCTCGACATCCCCTCGCTCAACAACCTCGCCCACGAGCGCGTCGGCTATCCGACGCAGAAGCCGCTGGCGCTGCTCTCGATGCTGGTCGAGGCCTGCTCGCCCGCGGGCGGAACGGTCCTCGATCCCTTCTGCGGCAGCGGGACGACGCTCGTTGCGGCGATCGAGAGCGGCCGCAACGCCATCGGCTTCGACATCAGCGAACGAGCGGTGCAGGTGGCGGGGCGGCGGCTGTCGACTCCGCAACAATCTCCCGAAGCCGATCGACGATCGGCATGAGTTCGTCGTGGTCCTTCGCGACGACGGTGACATGCCCGACCTTTCTTCCCGGCTTCGGCTCCTTGCCGTAGAGGTGGACATGCGCGCCGGGCAGGTCGAGGAGCGCCTCGATCGGCGGCACGGTGCCGATCAGGTTCACCATCGCCGCGGCGCCGCGCATGCCGGCGCGGCCGAGCGGCAGGTCGGCGACCGCCCGCACATGATTCTCGAATTGGCTCGTGATCGCGCCCTCGATCGTCCAGTGGCCGGAGTTGTGGACCCGCGGGGCCATTTCATTTGCAATGAGCCCCTCGTCGGTCACGAAGAACTCGACGGCCAGCGTGCCGACATGATGCAGCGCTTCGGCGATCGCGCGAACATGGGCCTCGGCGGTGCGGCGCAGCTCGACGCTCGCGGTCGGATCGGGCGCGATCGACACGCGCAGAATGCCCTCGCGATGGGTGTTCCAGGTGAGCGGATGGGCCTCAAACGCGCCGCCGCGGCTTCGCGTCGCGACGACCGAGACCTCACGCTCGAAGGCGACGAACGCCTCGTAGATGCAGGGCACACAACCGAGCGATTGCCACGCTGACGCGAGCGCCGCAGCGGAACGGATCACCGCCTGGCCCTTGCCGTCGTAGCCGAGACGACGGGTCTTGAGGACGCCCGGCAGGCCGACCTCCGCGAGGGCGCCGGCGAGATCCGCTTCGGCGCTCACCGCCGCGAAACGCTGCACGGGGACGCCGCAGCGCCGGAAGAACTCCTTCTCGCTGATGCGATCCTGGGCGATCGCAAGCGAGCGCGCTCCGGGCGCGAGTCGCGCCTGTCGCTCGAGATAGTGAGCGGCCGAGGCGGGGACATTCTCGAACTCATAGGTGACATGGGCCGCACCGGCGAGCAGTCGATCGAGCGACCGCTCGTCGTCATACGGCCCGCACACCATCTCGCCGACGGCCGCCGACGGACAGTCCTCGTTCGGATCGAGAAAACGAAAGCGCATGCCGAGCGGAATGCCCGCGAGCGCGATCATCCGTCCGAGCTGTCCGCCGCCAACGACGCCGATGAGCATGGCTGCCTGTCGTCCTTTCGCGCATGAAGGCTCAGTGACCCGTCGCCGCGCCGGGATTTGGCTGAGCGAGCACCGCTTCCGTCTGCTCGCGGCGAAAACGCTCGTAGGCGTCGGCGATCGCCGGATGGCTCGGACCGAGCACCGATGCGGCGAAGAGCGCGGCGTTGATCGCGCCGGCCCGTCCGATCGCAAAGGTCGCCGTGGGCACGCCACCGGGCATCTGCACGATCGACAGGAGGCTGTCGACGCCATGGAGCGACTTGCTTTCGACCGGCACGCCGAGCACCGGAAGGAGTGTCTTCGACGCGCACATGCCCGGCAGGTGGGCCGCTCCGCCGGCGCCGGCGATGATCACCCTGAGTCCGCGCGCCGCCGCGGAGGAGGCGTAGGAGAACAGGAGGTCCGGCGTGCGGTGCGCGCTGACGACGCGGCACTCGTGCGGTACGCCGAGGCGCTCGAGCGTTTCCGCCGCGTGCCGCATCGTCTCCCAGTCGCTCTGGGAGCCCATAATCACGCCCACGAGCGGCTCGCCGCGCGACGACGGGGCGGCCGCGGCCCTGGTGCCGGACTCGATTCGGACCTGATGGGAAGACTGGTCGTGAGGCATGGGTGTGCGTCGGGCCCGAACGCGAGGTGAGGCGGCGGCGAAGGGGAGATTCGGTCCCGCCGATCGTCGCATGGTAGCGATCCCGTTCCGCTACGATGCTCGGCCTTTCCTTCGCGTCGGGACCGGATCGGACCGATCCCACGCGACCCCGCGCGCCTCGCGGCGGGCGACCCAGACGGACCGGAGCGAACCATGGCATCGATCGTCATCAACGGTGAGACCGTCCACCTTCGCGAAAGCACGCTGAAGGACTTTCAGCGGTTCGCGGAGATCACCTGGCAGCGCCTCCGTCCCGACGCCACGATCCGCCAGTCCGTCGGCACCATCCTGCTCGACGCGATCCTGCAGGGTCAGAAGATGGACGACAGCGTCGTCCAGACCGTGCTCTGGGCGCTGCACGACCTCGGCGTCTCGAAGCTCGAGTATGACCTCGAGAAGAAGTCGATGAATCTCACCGAGGTGAAGGACACCGAGGCGAGCCGCGGCGGCGAAGGTGCGATGGCGGTTGCGGCGTGCGAGACGGGGCGGGCCTATGTCGCCGCGCTCGCCAACGCACAGCAGCGGGTCATTCAGTTCAATGGCCAGCCTTTCCGCGTCTTCCCGCAGAACCGCGAGACGCTTCAGCGTGTCTCGAAGATGATTCACGCCAACCGACTCGTGAACGAGGATCTCGTCTTCACCGCGTGCCGATCCGTCGGCGCGATGCTCCAGCAGGGGAAGGCCCAGAACGATCCGGAGTTTCTCGCCGCCGTTGAGATCGTCACCAGCTTCGGCGTCGCCGACATCGTCGTCGATGTGCAGTCGAAGAAGCTCGGCATTCGCCAGTTCAAAGAGGCGAACGCGATGGCCACGGCTCTCCTCCAGGGTGCGATGCCGAAGCAGGTCCAGCAGGTGCGCGAGCGCGTCCACGGCTGGCAGGAGCGGCTCCAGTCGGGTCAACTCGGCGGCAACGCGAGCCAGCCCCCGGCGCGCGGCGCCGGTCAGCGGCTGCTCGTCCCGCCGGTGATCGGCAGTCGCCGAAGCACCCGTCGTCGCGGCTGATTCCTGACATGAGGCGTTCGCCTCGGTCGGCGGGTGGGCCGATCACGAAAAGAGCTTCAGCAGAAGCACGATCGTGGTCACCCCGCAGGCGATCGCGTTGGTCACCCAGACGGTCGGCTCGCGCCAGGCCCGACCCACCGCGGTCCAGAGCGCGCAGTTGATGATCAGGAGGATCGGCGCGTGCGGGAACAGGTTCATCGCTGAGGCGATGGTGCCGGTGACACCGAAGCCCATGCCGAGCCACTTCAGGACGACGATGATTTCCGAGTCCTTGCGCATGCGAAGGGCAGGGACGATAGCAGCTTCGCCGACCGTACAATCGGCTCGTGACTTCCAACGGCATCACCGACGCTCCCGCGCCGAACGCTCCGGCTCCATCCGCCGTGGCCGCGGCGGTTCGCACCTACGAAGAGCTCTGCCGCGAGGCCCGCGCGAGGGTCCGCGAGGTCGCGCCGGAGTGGCTCGTCGCCGAGCGAACCCGGGCCGCGGCCGCAGGGACGCCGATCACGCTCGTCGATGTCCGCGAGCCTGACGAGTTCGCGTCGAAGCGCATACCGGGCGCGGTGAGCCTTCCGCGCGGTTCGCTCGAGAAGGGAATTGCCGCGGTCGTCGCCCCCGGCGCCCGCATCGTCCTCTGCTGTCAGACCGGCAAGCGCAGCGCGCTCGCGGCGGAAACGCTCGAGCGCATGGGCTACGCCGATGTCACGAGTCTCGCCGGCGGCGTCGAGGGCTGGGATCGCGCATCGCTGCCGACCGAGAGTTCGGCCCGCGCCGCCGACGCGACGGTGAACCATGCGGACTGGGCCTCCATTCGCGCCGACTTCGGCATCACCGGTCGCATCGTGCGCACCGCGAGCGGGGTCGAGCGTCCGCTCGTCTATCTCGATCACGCGGCGAGCACGCATCCGCCATCGACGGTCGTCCGGGCCTATGCGAATTTTCTCGAGCGCGAGTATGCGAATGTCCATCGAGCGACCTACGCCCTCGCCCGCGCCGCGACCGATCGCTTCGACGCCGCGTTCCACACCTGCGCCAAGTTCGTCGGCGGCAATCTCACGGACGGATGCGTCGTCTTCACCGCGAACACGACGCATGGCTGTGATCTCGTCGCCCACTGCGTCGATCACCTGCCGGGGCAGGTCATGGTCACCGATCTCGAGCACCACTCGAACGACCTGCCGTACCGCAAGCGCGGCGATGTGGTGCGGGCCCGCATCACGACCGAGGGGCGGCTCGACATGGGACATGTCGAGGAGCTCTTTCGGACCCATCGCATCAAGCTTCTGTCCGTCACCGGCGCGGCGAATGTCACCGGCTGGATGACTCCGCTTCGCGAACTCGCCAGGCTTGCCCACCGACATGGCGCGCTGATCGCCGTCGATGCCGCCCAGCTCGTCGCGCATGTGCCGATCGATGTGCGGGCCGGCGATGCCGAGGAATCCATCGACTTCCTCATCACCGCGGGACACAAGGCCTACGCGCCCTTCGGCATCGGCTTCGTCTATGCGAAGCGGGCGCTCCTCGACGCCGCGCCGCCCTACCTGCCGGGCGGCGGGACGGCCGCGACCGTGACCGAGCGCGGCGTCGACTTCCTGTCGAGCCCCGATCGGCATCAGGGGGGAACGCCGAACATCGCCGGTGCCATCGCGTTTGCCGAGATGCTGCGGTATCTCGCCGCCGTCGACATGCGTCGCGTGCGCGAGCACGAGCTCGAGCTCATGCGCATCGCGTGGCCGCGGCTTCGTGCGATGGGCGGGATCACGCTCTACGGTCCCGATGCGCTCGAGGAGCGCGTCGGAATCATCACCTTCAATGTCGACGGCGTGAATGACATGCTGACGGCCGCGGTGCTCGGCGAGGAGTTTGGCGTCGCGGTGCGGAACGGCCGCTTCTGCGCGCATGTCCACGCCGCGAATCTCATGCGGACGCAGGGCGGACACACGCCTGCGGGCGACGCTCCGCCGAGTGCGGTGCGGGCGAGCTTCGGGATCTACAACGACGCGAACGATGTCGAGCGATTGCTCGAGGCGATTGCCGCGGTCCGTGAGCACCGCTGGAAGGGGAACTACCGGCAGCGCTCGAGCGGCATGGTCGAGGCGGAGCGGCAGTGGGGAGGCCGCTGTGCCGACGCGTGGATGGAAGGCGCCGGGCCGGCCGAGTGAGCCGCGACGGGGGGGGCGAACAAACACACGATCTGAACCCGCCGTGAGGATCGCGTGCGGAACATCGATCCTCGCGCGGGACGCGCGCCTGGATCGGTGTGGGGGTGCGCGCGAAGTCAGGGTACGGTCGCATGTCAAGACCGCGCTCGGGAAGCGTTGCCAAGAGCCGATTCTGAACGCTTCGTGAACGGAAACGGTCAGGATCAGGTCAGGAAGAGAGCACTGGCGTACATTGATTTCTGTTCGCTTTGCGCAAAGGCCAGCGCAGCGTTCCGTCAGCGCGCTCGGTTTTGGCCTGAAAATGCAGTGGTTTCCGATGGGCCCGCATGTTCAGGCGATGGCCGCCGTCATGTGAGTCCTTGGTGTTGCTCCGGCGCGGATCGATCGGTCGTATGGTCCGCACCTCGTTTCAGCGCTTCCCGCCCGCATGGTGGGGAGTCACCCTACAGGAGTCGTGCGATGGATCAATGTGGATGGACCGGTGTGCTCGCTCGTGTCGTGGCAGGCGTTTCGGCCGCCGCTCTCGTCGGTGCCGCCCAGGCGGCCGACGGTGACGACGCGCTGCGTCAGATCGAGGAGCTGCGCCGCCAGAACGAAGCGTTGGCCGCGAAGGTGGCTCGCCTCGAGGAGGTCGCCAGCAGCGAGGGGGCCTGGCTGACCGACGAACGGGCCGGCCAAATTCGCGACCTGGTCCGCGATGTCCTCGCCGACGCCGATGCCCGGGCAAGCCTCCAGGCGGACGGCGCGACCGCCGGATGGAACAAGGGCTTCTTCCTCGCCAGTGCCGACGGCAACTTCAAGCTGACCATCAAGGGGCAGATGCAGTTCCGTTGGGCGGCCAACTTCCGAGACATCCCCGACTCGGTGACCGGGCAGACGGAGCGCAACTACGGTTTCGAGAATCGCCGCACGCGCCTGACCTTCGCCGGCCATGTCATCGATCCGTCGCTGACCTTCGAGATCAAGCCCGTCCTGAACCGCTCGAGCATCTCGATCACGAACGGTACTCAAACCCTCGCCAGCCGCGATGTGGTCGGCTCGGTCGACGACATCTGGATCAAGAAGGACCTCGGGGGCGGATTCTCGGTGAGGGTCGGTCAGTTCCGTGCGCCCTTCCTCCGCGAGGAACTCGTCTCGAGCAACTCGATGCTTGCGGTCGAGCGCTCGCTCGTCTCGGATACCTTCGCCCCGCGATTCGCCCAGGGCATCCAGGTCGAGTGGGAACTCGACGCGTTCCGCGCGACGGCGTTCTACGGCGACGGATTCCGGGCGAGCCGCGTCGGCCCGACGACCGGAAGCGGCGCGATGAGCGATTTCGGCGGCTCCTACCTGACCGACTTCCAGACCAACGACACCGACTGGGCGTTCGCCGGTCGCGCCGAGTTCAAGCTCGCCGGCGAGTGGAAGCAGTTCCGCGACTTCACGAGCTTCCGCGGGGATGACTTCGGCATGCTGCTCGGCTTCGGCGCGATGGGCCAGAACCTTCGCCCGAATGACGCGAACTCGGCGGGCGTCGAGGACATGTTCGCGCTCACGGCCGATCTCGCGGTCGACTTCGGCGGCGCGAGCCTCTCCACCTACGGCGTCTACCGACAGGTGGGGCTGAACGCCGATCGGGCCACGCGTGACGGCGGGACCTCGGACAGCCTGTCGCAGTGGGGCTTCGTCGTGCAGGGCGGCGTTTTCATCTTTGACGATCTCGAGCTCTTCGGGCGCTATGAATATGGCGACACCGACGGCGATCAGTTCCGCACCGCGAATCTGCTCGCGAACGGCGAGACGGCGTCGGTCGTGACCGTGGGCACGAACTGGTATCCGCTCGGATACAAGAACACCGGCCTGAAGTGGACGACCGATGTCGGCTTCGCGCTCGACTCCATCGTCGACTTCAACTCGAGCGGTGCGAACTGGCTCATCGATCAGACGGGCACCGGCCTCGCGACGAGCGACGGCCAGTTCGTGATCCGATCGCAGCTTCAGCTTCAGTTCTGACGGCAAGTCGAACGGTCGGCCGCTCCCTTCGACGCGACGGGAGTGGGCCGATGCCGGGGCCCGGGCGAATGCCCGGGCCCCTTATGCGTTCCTGATGCGGATCGGCCCGCTTCTGATCGGGCATGCATCGACGGCATCCGCAGGCCGTCGCATGCTCCTCCAGTCCCGCGTTCCGCCGTCGTCACGGCGGCTTCGCGATGGAGGAGTCACCCATGTCCGAGCAGATTCCCGCGGCCCCGCCGCCCGCCGTGATCTCGACCGATCGCGGCAGCTTCGGCGACGGCACATCGATCGTCCCGCCCTTCCGTGTCAACCTTGAGATGGGCGCGACGGCCGCCTGGCGCGACCGGGACGGCACCGAGCGGCGGCTGGTCAACGGCCCCGAGGCCATCATCCGCGTCGGACTGATCGAGGATCGTCTGGAGTTGCGGGCGCTCTGGTCAGGCCATGTCGACTCGGTTGAGCGCTCGAGCGGCAGCCGCAGCGGCGCCGACGGCTGGAGCGATGTGGCTCTCGGCATCAAGCTGAAGCTCCTTGAGCAGGAGGGACTCATTCCGCGCTCCGTGCTCATCGCCCAGACCTTCGTCGGAGCGGGGAGCGCCGAGGTGACGGGAGATGTCGGTCCGACGGTGAAGGGAGCCTTCTCGTGGGATCTCGGCGGTGGGGTCGGTCTGCTCGCGAATGCGGGCGCCTCGTGGCCGAGCGATGGCGATGGGCACTGGACCCAGGGGCTCGGATCGGCGCTCGTGTCATGGAGCGTCCTCGAGGAAACCACGGTGTTTGCCGAGTACTACGCGCTCTTCCCGGCCGGGCGGGGCGACGACGCCGCGCATGCGGTCGACTTCGGCGTCTGGCAGCGCATCGGTCCGGCCGTGCAACTGGATGTCCGCGTCGGATTCGGACTCAACGAGGCGGCCGACGACCTTCTGGTCGGCGCCGGCATCGCCTTCCTCTTCTGAGCCATCCTCCATGCACGATCTCGCGGCCATCCTCGTCGTCCTCATCCTCTTTGCCGCAGCCTTCGGACTCCTCCGCCTCATCGCGTCGCTCGTTTCCGCTGCCGACGCGTCGGAGCGCCGCCCATGAGCATCCTTCATCTCGTCTCGCTGGTCGCGGCGCTGCTGCTGCTTGCCTATCTCGTCGTCGCACTCCTGTGGCCGGAGCGATTCCAATGAGTGGTCTCGACAACGCGGGAATCCTCCAGGCCACGATCGCCATCGGCCTCGCTCTGCTGCTCGCATTTCCGCTCGGCGCGTATGTCGCCCGCGTGATGGAGAGCGGGCCAGCGCCGCTCGATCGCCTGCTCGGTCCGCTGGAGCGAGCGATGCTTGCGGCGACCGGACGGGCGACCCGGCAGTACGGCTGGCGCGGCTATGCGCTCGGCGTTCTGATCCTCTCGTTCGTCGGCATCGCATGCACCTATGGCCTCCAGCGCCTCCAGGGATCGCTCCCGGGTAATCCGCAGGGATTGGGCGGCGTCGCGCCGGACTCGGCGCTCAACACCGCCGTCTCGTTCGTGACCAACACCAACTGGCAGGGCTACGCGGGCGAAACGACGATGTCCTATGCGACCCAGATGCTCGCGCTCGGCACGCAGAACTTCGTGTCGGCGGCGGTCGGCGTTGCGGTCCTCGTCGCGCTGGCGCGCGGGATCCGCAGTCGGCGCTCGGAGGACCTGGGCAACATCTGGCGCGATCTGATCCGGGTCACGCTGCATGTGCTGCTGCCGCTCTCGGCGATCCTCGCGATGGTCCTCGTCTCGCAGGGCGTCGTTCAGACGATGCGGCCGTACGCGGAGGTTCCGCTGCTCGAGCCCGTCGTCGCCCCGGACGGCTCGACCGTCACGAGCCAGACGCTCCCGCTCGGACCGGCCGCGTCGCAGGTCGCGATCAAGCAGCTCGGGACGAACGGCGGGGGTTTCTTCAACGCGAACTCGGCCCATCCGTTCGAGAATCCGACGCCGCTCTCGAACCTGCTCCAGACGATCTCGATCATCCTGCTGCCGGCGGCGCTCTGCGTCAGCTTCGGCATCTGGGTCGGGGACCGCCGCCAGGGGATCGCGCTACTCGCCGCGATGACGGCGCTCGTCGCGCTGGCGCTGGTCGGGGCGTGGCTCGCCGAGGCGAACGGCAATCCTCGGCTCGCCGCCCTCGGACCCTTCGGTGTCGGGGAGCCCACCGCCATGGAGGGCAAGGAGACCCGCTTCGGCGTGGCCGGCTCGGTTCTGTGGGCGGTCCTCACCACCGCCGCGTCGAACGGCTCGGTCAACGCGATGCACGATTCGCTGACGCCGCTGGCCGGCGGCGTCGCGATGCTGCTGATGCTGCTGGGTGAGGTCGTCTTCGGCGGCGTCGGATCGGGGCTGTACGGCATGATCCTCTTCGTCATCGTCGCGGTCTTCGTGGCCGGGCTCATGGTCGGCCGCACGCCCGAGTACCTCGGGAAGAGGATCGGGCCCTTCGAGATGAAGATGGCCGCGATCGGCCTGCTTCTGCCCTCCGCGACGGTGCTGATCGGCACGGCGATCGCGGTCTCGATCGAGTCGGCGGCCGCAGCGGCGCCGAATCCCGGACCGCACGGATTCAGCGAGATCCTCTACGCGTTCGCGTCGGCCTCGAACAACAACGGCTCCGCGTTCGGCGGTCTCTCGGCGAACACGCCCTTCTGGAATGTCGCGCTCGCCGCATGCATGTTCGCCGGTCGCTTCGGCGTGATCCTGCCGGTGCTTGCGATCGCCGGATCGCTCGCCCGCAAGGGACATGTCGCGCCGTCCGTGGGCACGCTGCCGACGCACACGCCGCTCTTCGTGGCGCTGCTCATCGCCGTCCTGCTGATCGTCGGCGTGCTGACCTTCATTCCCGCGCTGGCACTCGGCCCGGTGGTCGAGCATCTCCGCCTTGCGGCCCCGGGAGGGACGCCATGAGCGCTTCGACCGCCGCTACCCGTCGGGCGCGCCCCTTCGCGATTCGCATGGCCCTCGTGGAGGCGTTCCGCAAGCTGTCGCCGCGCGACCAGCTTCGCAACCCGGTGATGTTCACCGTCTATGTGGGAAGCGTGCTGGCGACGGCGCTGGCCGCACTCGCGCTGGTCGGCCGGGGCGAGTCGTCGGCGGAGTCCACCGGAACGACCGTCGCGATCGCCGCGTGGCTGTGGGCGACCGTGCTCTTCGCCAATCTCGCCGAGGCGCTCGCCGAAGGTCGCGGGAAGGCCCAGGCGGCGAATCTTCGCCGGACGCGGCGCGATGTCGTTGCGCGCCGGCTCGCGGAGGCGTCGCGCGATGCGGACGCCACGATGGTCCCCGCGGCGGAGCTGTCGAGGGACGACATCATCCTGGTGGAGGCGGGCGAGGTGATCCCCGGTGACGGCGAGGTGGTCGAGGGCATCGCGTCGGTCGACGAGTCTGCGATCACCGGCGAATCGGCGCCGGTCATCCGCGAGTCGGGCGGCGACCGCTCGTCGGTCACGGGCGGGACGCGCGTCCTCTCCGACTGGCTCATCATCCGCATCGCGGCCGGTCCGGGCGAGAGCTTTCTCGATCGGATGATCGCTCTCGTCGAGGGCGCGAAGCGACAGAAGACGCCGAACGAGATCGCCCTCGACATCCTGCTCGCGAGCTTCACGATCATCTTCCTCCTCGCCTGCGCGACGCTCCTGCCGCTGTCGATGCACGCCGTGCGGACGAACGGCGCAGGCAGCGCCGTCACGGTGACGACGCTCGTGGCGCTCCTCGTCTGCCTGATACCAACGACGATCGGAGGACTGCTCTCGGCGATCAGGATCGCGGGCATGGACAGGCTCGTGCGGGCCAATGTGATCGCGACGAGCGGACGCGCGGTCGAGGCCGCGGGCGATGTGGATGTGCTTCTGCTCGACAAGACCGGCACGGTGACCTACGGCAATCGCCTCGCGGCCCGCTTCGTGCCCGCGCCGGGCGTCACGGTCGAGGAGCTGGCGGACGCCGCCCAGCTCGCCTCCCTCGCCGACGAGACCCCCGAGGGACGGAGCATCGTTCTCCTCGCGAAGCGCCACGGCGTTGGCGAGCGCACGCTCGCGGAGACCGGCGCCCGCTTCGTGCCGTTCACCGCACAGACCCGCATGAGCGGCATCTCGATCGGCGACCGGGACATCCGCAAGGGCGCCTTCGATGCGATCGAACGCTACCTGCGGACCCTCGGCGGAAGGGTGCCCGACGAGGTCCGCCGCGACGCCGATTCGATCGCTCGCGTCGGTGCAACGCCTCTCGTCGTCGCCGAGGCTCGCGGTGCCCGCGTGCTCGGCACGATCGAGCTCCGCGACATCGTCAAGGTCGGGCTGCGTGAGCGATTCGCCGAGCTGCGGGCGATGGGCATCCGGACGGTCATGGTGACGGGCGACAATCCGCTGACGGCCGCGGCGATCGCGGCCGACGCGGGCATCGACGACTTCCTTGCCGAGGCCACGCCGGAGCGAAAGCTTGAGCTGATTCGAGAGGAGCAGCGAGGCGGCCGGCTGGTCGCGATGACCGGCGACGGGACCAACGACGCTCCCGCACTCGCCCAGGCCGATGTCGCCGTCGCGATGAGCAGCGGCACGCAGGCGGCGAAGGAAGCGGGCAACATGGTCGACCTCGACAGCGATCCGACGAAGCTCATCGAGATCGTGCGGATCGGCAAGGAGCTCCTCATGACCCGCGGGGCGCTGACGACCTTCTCGATCGCCAACGATGTCGCGAAGTACTTCGCGATCCTCCCGGCCGCGTTCCTTGGCACCTATCCCGAGCTCGGCGCCCTCAACCTCATGCGACTCGAGCCCTCGACGGCGATCCTGTCGAGCGTCATCTTCAACGCTCTCATCATCGTCGCGATCGTTCCGATCGCCCTGCGCGGCGTGCGCTGTCGTGCGGTCAGCGCCGCGACGCTTCTCCGCGACAACATCCTCGTCTTCGGCGTGGGCGGCCTCGTCACGCCATTCGTCGGCATCAAGCTCATCGACATGCTCCTGAACGCGCTGCCCTTCGCGGCGCTCCTTCGCGTGAACCAGCCATGAACCACGACGCGTCTCCTTCCCCCGCGACATCCCCGTCAGCACCGACGGCGGGCATCGTCGAGCAGATCCGACCGGCCCTCGTCTCGATGCTGCTGCTGACGGTCCTCTGCGGGATCGCCTATCCGATGGCGATCACGGCGCTCGCCGAGCTGACGATGCCGCGGTCGTCCCGAGGGAGCCTGCTCGAGATCGACGGTCGGGTCGTCGGATCGGAGCTCATCGGACAGCCGTTCGAGGGTCCGTCGTATCTGTGGGGGCGCCTCTCGGCGACGGCTCCGGTCCCATACGCCGCGTCCTCCGCCGCGACGCTCACCGGCTCGGCGGGATCGAATCTCGCGGCGACGAACCCGGCGCTCCTCGAGGCGGCGCGGACCCGAGTGGCCGCCCTGCTCGCGTCGCCGCACGAAGAGATCCCCATTCCGGCCGATCTCGTGACCGCATCCGCTTCGGGACTCGACCCGCACATCTCGCCGGCGGCGGCACGCTGGCAGGTGCCGCGCATTGCGGCGGCGCGGGGCATCTCCCACGCGGAGGTCCAGGCGGCGATCGATGCGGCCACCGAGGGACGCACCTTCGGAGTCCTTGGCGAGCCGCGCGTCAACGTTCTGCTGGCGAATCATGCGCTGGACCGGACCGGCGCGCCGCACGGCGGTCCGCACCCACTACGATCGGCGCCATGAGCGAGCCGAAGCGGCCCACTCCCGAGGAATTGCTCGCCCGCGTCCGTGAGCAGAGCAGCAGGGCGAAGCGAGGCCACTGCCGGATCTTCCTCGGCATGGCTCCCGGCGTCGGCAAGACCTTCGCGATGCTCTCCGCCGCTCAACGATTGGCTCGGGACGGCGTGGATGTCGTCGTGGGCGTGGTCGAGACGCATGGCCGCGCCGAGACCGAGCGACTGCTCCTCGGGCTCGACATCGTGCCGCCCCGCAGGGTCGCGTATCGCGGAACGGCGCTCGCCGAGTTCGACCTGGATGCCGCGCTCCTGCGCCGACCGGCCGTCCTCGTCATCGATGAGCTCGCCCACTCGAACGCGCCCGGATCGCGCTTCACGAAGCGTTGGCAGGATGTCGAGTCGATCCTCGAGGCCGGCATCGACGTCATGACGACGCTCAATGTCCAGCACATCGAGAGCCTGACGGATGTCGTTCGACAGGTGACGGGCGTCGAGGTGCGCGAGATCGTGCCCGACGCGGTGATCGACGAGGCGGATGAGGTGGAACTCGTCGACCTTCCCCCCGACGCGCTCATCGAGCGTCTGGAGCAGGGCAAGGTCTACATTCCCGAGTCCGCCCGGGCCGCGCGCGGTTCCTTCTTTCGTCGGGAGAACCTCTCGGCGCTTCGCGAACTCGCCCTGCGCAGGACCGCCGAGTGGGTGGATGCGCGGATGCGCCAGATGCAGTCCGAGCGGGGCATTCGCATCGCGTGGCCGACCGCCGATCGCGTCCTCGTGGCGGTCAGCCCGAGCCCGCTGGCCGCGATGGTCGTTCGGGCGGCGAGCCGCATCGCCTCGGGCATGCGGGCCCAGCTCGTCGCCGTCTATGTCGAGACCCCGGCGACGCTTCGTCTGCCCGCGGCCGATCGAGAGCGGGCGGCCCAGACGCTGGCGCTCGCGGAGCGGTTGGGGGCCGACACGGTGGTCCTGTCGGGCGGCGACGCGGCTGCGGAGATCGTCGAGTTCGCCCGCGGCCGCAATGTCAGCCGCATCGTTCTCGGGAAGACGGCCCGCTCGCGCTGGAGCGAGCTCCTGCGGGGCTCCTTCGTGCAGGAGGTGATTCGTCGGAGCGGCGACATCGATGTGCATGTCGTTCGAGGCGACGGCACCCTCGCTGCGCGATCGTCGGCGGGCGAGCGGGGGGCGTCCGGCGTCGACCGGATCTCCACGGGCGCGGCGCTCCGGCAGCGGCTGCACCAGACGCTTCTCGCGATCGTTGCGGTCTCGCTCGCGACGGCGCTCGGACTGACGCTCCTTCGGGAACTCGACCTGACCAACATCGCCATGGTCTTCCTGCTGGCGGTCGTTCTCGTCTCGATCGCGGGGCGGCGCTTTGCGACCTCGCTGGCGGCGATCCTGAGCGTCGCATGCTTCGATTTCTTCTTCGTGCCCCCCGCGTTCACCTTCGCGGTCGATGACGCGCAGTACCTGATCACCTTCGCGGCGATGCTCGCGGTCGGACTCCTCGTCGCCCATCGCACCGCGAGCTTCCGGCGGGTGGCCGAGGACGCCCGCGACCGGGCCCTTCGGACCGGTGAGCTCTATGCGATGTCCCGAGCGCTCGGCGCCGCCCGCTCGGCGACCGAGGTGGCGGAGATCGGCGCCCGGAGAGTGCGCGATTCCTTCGGCGTCGATGCCCTCGTACTCGCCCGCGCCGCCGATGGCGTTGGCATGGAAGCGGTCGGAAGCGCTGGCTCGCCCGACTGGCTCGACGATCGCGAACGGGCGGTCGCCGCTTGGGCGTTTGACCATGCGAAGGCGGCGGGCATCGGCTCGCACTCCCTTCCGGCCGCGGCGGGACGGCATGTCCCACTGGTGGGACCGCGCGGGACGATCGGGGTGTTGAGCCTTCGACCGCGTGATCGGCGGGAACTGGAGGCCACCGCGTCGCAGACGCAGCTCGGGACCTTCGCCGACCAGATCGCGCTGGCGCTCGATCGCGCGGCGCTCCTCGACTCGCACCGGCGGGCGACGCTGGAGGCGGATCGCGAGCGGCTGCGCAGTTCGCTCCTCAGCTCGGTCTCGCACGACCTGCGCACGCCCCTCGCCAGCATCGCGGGGGCGGCCAGCACGCTCCTCGACGCGCAGGACGCCTTGGACGCGGAGACGCGGCGCGAACTGCTGGTCGGCATCTCCGAGGAGGCCGATCGCCTCTCCGATCTCGTCTCCGATCTCGTCTTCGCGACGCGGCTTGAGGCTGGTGTCGTCGATCCGCGTCGCGAGTGGACCACCGTGCAGGAGGTCGTCGGAATCGGCATCTCCAGGCTACGAACCGCGCTCTCGCGACGGCCGTTCCGCACCATCGTGCCGAATGACCTGCCGCTCGTGCGCGTCGATGCGGTCATGATGGCCCAAGCCATCCACAACCTCGTCGACAACGCCCTGCGGCACACGCCGGCGTCCGCCCCGATCGAGATCGCCGCCTGGCTCGACGAGTCCGACATCATGATGCAGGTCCGCGACGGAGGCCCGGGCCTCGATCCGGAGGAGATTCGCAGCGTCTTCAACCGCTTCTACCGCGGCTCGCGCGGCCGCGGGACGGGTGGCGGCCTTGGGCTCGGCTTGACCGTCTGCCGCGGTGTCGCCGAGGCGCACGGGGGCCGGATCTGGGCCCAGACCGCACCCGGAGGCGGCGCCGCATTTACCATCGCCCTGCCGCTCGAACGCGAGCAACCGGCGGTTCCCACGGAGCGCGAGGATCCATGAGCGATACGCGAGCCGAGACCGCACCGGCCCAGCAGCCGCAGCCGCGCATCCTCGTGATCGAGGATGAGGCCCCCATCCGTCGCTTCCTGAGGGCGACGCTCGGTGCGCACGGCTACCTCATCGAGGAGGCGACCTCGGCCCGCGAGGGCGTGCTCTTCGCGGCCCAGCATCCGCCGGACCTCGTGCTGCTTGATCTCACCCTGCCCGACGGGGATGGGATCGATGTCGCCCGATCGATCCGCGGCTGGTCCCAGCTTCCGATCATCGTGCTCTCGGCGCGTGGCCTTGAGTCCGACAAGATCGCCGCACTCGATGCCGGTGCGGACGATTACCTCACCAAGCCGTTCGGCGTCGGTGAGCTGGCCGCCCGCATTCGCGTCGCCCTGCGCCACGCGGCCCGCGCGAACGGGCCGGTCGGGGACGGTCGTTGGGAAGCGCGTGAGGGCGGACGCCGTCTCGCCGTCGATCTCGCTCGCCGCCGGGTCGGGGTGGAGGACGGACCCGGCTCCGCGGCCGCGGAGATTCGACTGACGCCGACGGAGTTCAAGCTGCTCGCCATGCTCGTGCGACACGCCGGTCGCGTGCTGACCCATCGGCAGCTTCTCGTCGAGGTCTGGGGACCGTCGCACGCAGGCGATGTGCAGTACCTTCGCGTCTATGCGGGACAGCTTCGCGCGAAGCTGGAGCGCGATCCGGCGCAGCCGCGGTTCCTGCTCACCGAACCGGGCGTCGGCTACCGTCTTGTCGAGGGGAGCGGATCGGCGGCGACGCCGTAGCGCAGCAGTCGTAGCGCATTCAGGACGACGACGACGGTGCTTCCCTCGTGCATGATGACGGCGACCGGCATCGGGAGAAATCCGAACGGTGCAAGCGCCGAGAGGACGACGACGACGCCCATCGAGATGGCGATGTTCTGGATGACGACCCGCCGGGCGGCGTGGCTGAGTCCCATCGTGAAGGCGAGCTTGCGGAGGTCGTCGTTCATGAGGGCGACATCGGCGGCCTCAAGCGCGACATCGGTTCCGCCCGCGCCCATGGCGATGCCGACATCGGCGCTGGCGAGTGCCGGTGCGTCGTTCACGCCGTCGCCGACCATCGCCACGACCCCATGCTTCGCCTGTAGCCGGCGGACGCCCTCGATCTTCCGTTCGGGCAGGAGCTCCGCTTCGATCTCGTCGACGCCGACCTCACGGCCGATCGCCTCGGCGACCTGGCGGTTGTCGCCGGTGAGCATGACGACCGCCCGGACGCCGGAGGCGCGAAGCGACGCGAATGCCTCGCGGGCCTCCGCGCGCGGTCGATCCTGGAGCCCGAGAATGCCGAGGAAACGATCGTCCGCGGCGACCACGACCACCGTCCGCGCCGCCGCCTCGAGGCGAGCGCACTCCCGGCGGAGCCGATCGTCGGCGCGCGGTCCCTCGCCCTCGTCGAAGCTGCGCGGACTCGCCACGATCACGCGCCGGCCGTTGATCGTCGCGGCGATGCCCTTGCCCTTCTTCGCCGTCGCCTCGGCTGCGCTCGACGGGCGAATGCCGCGTCGCGCCGCCTCGGCGAGCACCGCCGACGCGAGCGGATGCGTCGAAAGGCTCTCGACCGACGCCGCGAGCGAAAGCAACTCCTCCTCGGTCACGCCCGGGAACGCCACGACATCGGTCACGGCCGGACGCCCGCTCGTGATCGTGCCGGTCTTGTCCATCGCGACCGCCTGAACGGTCGCAAGCCGCTCAAGCGATGCGCCGCCCTTGATGAGCACGCCCTGTCGGGCAGCGCGGGCGATCGCCGCCAGCATCGCGGCGGGCGTCGAGAGACCGAGCGCACAGGGCGACGCGCCGACGAGAAGCGTCATCGCCCGCATGAACGCCTCCGTCGGCGCGAGCCAACCGAGCGCCGGCGGTATCGCCGCCACGGCGATCGTCGCGAGAATGACGCACGGAACATAGATGCGCGTGAAGCGCTCGGCGAGGCGCTGCGTCGGGGCCTTCTGCGATTCGGCCTCGGCGACCATGCGGGCCATGCGGGCCATGGTCGACTCGCTCGCGAGCTTGCGCACCTCGACGAGGAGCGCTCCGTCGCCGTTCAGCGTTCCTGCGAAGACCGGAGCGCCGGGCGCCTTCGCGATCGGCATGCTCTCGCCGGTGATGGGGCTCTGGTCGATGTCGGATTCGCCCTCGACGACCGTGCCGTCGGCGGGGAGCCGCTCGCCCGGCCGCACGACGACGAGATCGCCGACGACGAGCTCCTCGACCGGCACTTCGCTCTCCTCGGTGCCGCGTCGTCTCCGGGCGATCGGCGGGGCGATGCGCCCGAGAGCGCTGATCGCGCTCCGCGCCGAGCCCATCGCATGATCCTCGAGGGCGTGGCCGACGGCGAACAGGACGAGGAGAAGCCCGCCCTCGGCGATCTCGCCGATGATCGCTGCGCCGAGCGCTGCAACGATCATGAGGAAATCGATATCGAGGCGCAAGCGAAAGAGCTGGCGAAGTCCCTCGACGACCGGGTGATATCCGGCCACGACAAAGCACATCGCATAGGCCGGCCCCCAGACCCACGGCGAGAGCTCGGCCAGCTCAAGGATGAATCCGAGGAGAAGCAGCGCTCCGCTGACCACGGGCGTCGCGAGCCATGCGAAGCGGGCAAGCGGCCCCGCCGCGCTCGTCGTATGGCCGTCGCCATGCCCGTCGTGGGCGTGATGATGATGATGCGCGCCCATGCGAGTCGCTCAGTCTACGGGTTCCTCGGCGACTCGGCGGCTCACTCGCCCCACCAGCGCTCAAGCCAGAGCGCGATGTTCATCGTCGGCCATGCGATGCGCCAGTGTTCCGCGCAGCGGCCGCGCAGAAAGGCGATCGCCTCGGGGCGCAGCAGGGCCGAAGCGGCGGGGCGATCGAGGATTTCTCCGGCATCCGCGAGCCAGCGCTCGAACGGGAGCGGGAAGCTCGCCTTCGGGCGAAGCAGCGGCTCCTCCGGCAGGATGTCGGCAAAGGCCGCGCGGAGCACACGCTTCGTACGGGGCAGCGTGCGCACCGCGACGGCTGCGTTGCCGCCGGACGAACTGTGCGGGAGCGCCTCGGGCGGTGCATGAAGATGCATCGGTATGCGGGCCGCGACCTCGGCCACGCGCCGGTCCGCGAATGGCGTCCGTCCCTCGACGCTCGCGAGCATCGTTGCGGTGTTCAGGCGGTGGAGAAGCGATGGGAGATTCTGCCGGCGCTGAAGGTCGAGATGGGTTCTGAGGAGGCGCGGATCGCCGCATGATGCGAAGTCGGCGTGGAGCGTCCGGGCGATGATCGACGGTGAGCCCGCAGCTCCGGTCCACTCGGGCGCGAGCAGCGCATCGAACATCGATGGCGGGACCCAAGCGAAGGTGGTCGCGTACCACTCCTCGACGGATGTCTGATCGCCTGCCTGCGCCCGTTCGATCCAGCGCGACGACTCGTCGAGCGCCGGGCCGTAGCCGGCGAAGAGTTCGTCCGCTCCCTCGCCGCTCAGCGTGACCTTCGCGTGCGGCCGGATGGCCTCGGCGACGGCGTGGATCGCGACCTCGTTCGGCGTCGCGAGCGGCATGCCGAGCGTCGCGACCATCGCCGGCCAGCGCTCGAGGAAATCCTCGCGGCGGATGCCGATGGTGTGGTGATTCGTTCCGAGCTCGGCCGCGGCTCGGCGGGCAACCGCGCAGTCGCCATCGTCCTCGGGAACCGCTCCGGCGCAGAATGTCTGGAGTGACGGATGCAGCCGTCGCGCGACGGCGGTCACGATCGTGCTGTCGAGTCCGCCGGAGAGAAGCGTGCAGAGCGAAACATCGCTGACGAGATGCTCCTCGATCGAGCGCTCGACGACCTCGCGTACGAGTGCGGCGGCCTCATCCTCCGTCATGCCCGACTCTTCGCGCGGAGCGGACCACCATATCGAAGCGTGCGGCACCGGCGCATCGCCGTCGAGCGCGACGCTGATCACTTCGCCCGGTCGCAGCGTATGGACGCCCGCGAAGAGCGTGCGTTCGCCCTGCGTGGTCTTAAGCGAATGAAGATAATGAAGGACTGTGTGCCAATCGGGCTCGACCGCGATCGCGGGATGATCAAGAAGCGCGCGGACTTCGCTCGCGATCGTGATCTCGTGGCCGTGGATCGCGTAGACGAGCGGGATGACGCCGAGTGCGTCGCGGGCCATGAGAAGCGTCTGGGTGCGCGGGCGCCACGCGACGAACGCGAACATCCCGCGAACATGACGCGGCGCATCCGGACCCCACTCCGCGATCGCGTGGGCCAGGAGTTCGGTGTCGGAACCGGTGCGCACGCGGCAGCCTCGGCGCTCGAGCTCGCGGCGCAGGGCGGCGCACTCGTAGAGCTCGCCGTTGAAGGCGAGGACCATCGGGCCGTCGCCGCGGTGGGTGTCGGCGAGCACGAGCGGCTGGCGGTTGTCGGTCGGTCGGTTGATCGCGAGGCGGCGATGGCCGATGTGCACCTGCCCATCCGACCAGAGGCCCTCGTCGTCCGGGCCGCGCGTGAGCAGACGATCCCGCATCCGGGTCACATCAGCGGTGGATGCGCTGGGGGATCTCCCCCGTATCGACGCCGTGACGAGTATGCCGCACATGCGGCTCCTTCATCGGCGGAAAGGAGGTCAGGTCCGCCGCGATTCCCGAAAGCCAGTGCGAAGTTCGGCGGTTCGTTGCCTTTCGGGGCGGCGGTCCGCATGATGGGCGACATGCTGACCACTGTGCCGTCATCGTCGAGGGGGCTTTCCTGGCTCGGGTGCGGAGCGCTCGCGGCATACGCCGTCGTGGCCGGTCCAGTCGCTTCGGCGGCTTCGGAGCCCTCGGTGCGACTCGCCCCGGCATTCCAGAACCACGCGGTGCTACAGCGCGGCCGCGCGATTCCGGTGACCGGCCAGGCGAAGCCCGGTGATCGCGTGACCGTTCAGTTCGGGGAGCACACCCTGAGTGGCCTGACCGGAACGGACGGACACTTTCGCGTCGAGCTGCCGCCGCTGGAGGCGTCCTCGGTCGGACGCACGCTCACGGTGCGCGCGGCAAGCGACGAGTCCGATGTCGTCCTGAGCGATCTCGTCGTCGGCGATGTCTGGCTCTGCTCGGGCCAGTCGAACATGGAATGGTCCATCGGTCAGTTGCCCGGCGCGGACGCGGTCGTCGGCGCGGCGAATGATCCGCTGATCCGCACGCTGAAGACGCCGCATCTCCTGTCGTTCGAGCCGAGCGCGAGCGTGCCCGGCGCGTGGGTGCCGGTCACCGGCGAGGCGGTGCGCCACTGCACGGCCATCGGATATCACTTCGCGAGGGAAATCCGCGCGGCGCAGGGTGTACCGATCGGGATCCTCGACTGCTCGTGGGGAGGGACGCGCATTGAGCCGTGGATTCCTCCGTCGGGCGCAGCGCGTGATGGCGCTCTCGGCGCTGCGCGGCAGGCGACGCTTGATCGACGCACCAGCGCGGACGAGAAGGCGCGGGCGCCGCGGCCGGAGGATCCCTGCGTGATGTGGAACGCGATGATCGCGCCGCTCGCCGATTTTCCCGTGCGCGGCGTCGCGTGGTACCAGGGTGAGTCGAACGCCGGCGAGCCGGACAACTATCGTCGCTTCCTTCCGCTCATGATCGACGCGTGGCGGGTGGAACTCGGCGTGCCCGACCTTCCATTTGCGGTGTTTCAGCTCGCGAGCTTCATGCCATATCGGCCCGAGATGCCCGTCGAGGGCGGATGGGCCGAGCTGCGCGAGGCGCAGCGCCTCGGCGCTGCCGAGCGCAACGCGGGACTCGTCGTTCTCCTCGACATCGGCGACGCGGCAGACATCCATCCGCCGCAAAAGGCCGAGGCGGGACGGCGTCTTGCTCTTTGGGCGCGGGCGACCATCTACGGAGAGTCGATTCCGTTCAGCGGCCCATCGCTCCGCGGCGCGAGCGTGCGCGACGGAGCGATCGTCTGCTCGTTCGATCACGCCAAGGGCCTTGGCGGCCGCGACGGCAAGGCGATCGGCGGCTTCGCGATCGCCGGTGCCGACGGTCGCTTCGTGCGGGCCGAGGCAAGCGTCGAGGGCGAGACGATCGTCGTGCGCAGTGCCGATGTCGCGCAGCCGGTCGAGGTGCGCTACGCGTGGCACAACAATCCGGAAGAGGCGAATCTCGTGAATGGGGCAGGGCTGCCCGCATCGAGCTTCCGCGCAGCGGTCGACGCGAAGGCGGCGGCGAAGCCGTGATCATCCGCCCTCCCATGTCGCGCGACGGAGCGAGGGCGCTCGTGCGAGCGGCCGCGCTCGCCTGCGCGGTGGGCCTGGTCGCTTCCGCTCGCGCCGACGGCGGCGAGATCGACAGCGCGCTGACGAACTTCTGCATCGACTGTCACGGGGGCTACTCGCGAAAGGGCGATCTCGATCTCGGCCCGCTTCTCGAGGGCCTCGACGACGCGCCGCTCAGGGCGCTCCGCCTGGCCCGCGATCGTCTTCGTCGCGGCGACATGCCGCCGGAAGATGAGGACGCCCAGCCGAGCCGCGCGGAGCGCGAGGCGATGATCGTCGCGATCGAGCGCGAGCTCATGCGCCGCACGCCGCTCGCGCCGGCCGGACGGCCGACGATCCGGCGCGTCAATCGCGTCGAGTATCGGGCGATGGTCCTGGATCTCGTCGGCATCGATGTCGGCACTGATTCGCCGCTGCCGGCCGATGATGTCGGCGGCGGCTTCGATCATCTCGGCGATGTGCTGTCGATGGCGCCGCCGCTCCTCGAGAAGTACCTCGACATCGCCGAGCGCGTCGCGCTGAACGCGTGGCCCGACACCGAGGCGTCCTTCGCCGCCGATATCGACGGCGGCAAGCTCTCGCTGCGCGGCGGCGGGCGCGTCGGCGAGCGCTCCACGATCGTCTGGTCGAGCGGAGCGGCCTATGCCGAATGGGAGCTGCCGCGCGCGGGCGACTATCGCGTGCGCTTCGGCGGCTTCGGCGATCAGGCGGGCGACGAGCCGGTGAAGACGGCCATTCGCGACGCGCGCCGACGGCTCGCCTACTTCGACCTTCCCGAGCGCCGCGAGCAGCCCGGACAGCGCACCGCCGTCGTTCGGCTCGAGGGCGGCGTGCAGCGCGTCGGCATCGAGTTCCTGAACGACTTCTACGACGAGAAGGCGCCGCAGGGCTCGCGCGACCGCAATCTTCATGTGCTCTCGCTGTCGATCGACGGACCGCTCGACTCGGTCGCGCCGACCGAGACGGTGCGACGGCTCGCCGGCGCGGAACCGCTGGACGATCGGGCGCTCGAGCGATTCGTCGGTGCGCTGGCCGAACGCGGCTTCCGTCGTCCGATCGACGAGTCGGAGCGAACGAGTCTCGTTCGTCGCGTGCGCGAGGCAGCCGGCACTGCCGCGCCGTGGCCGCTCCTCGCCCGGACGGCGATCACCGCGGTGCTCGTTGATCCGCGCTTTCTCTTTCATGTCGAGCGCGACGGGAGCCCAGGCGGCGGCGATCGCGACCTTGCGGGTCATGAGCTCGCCGCGCGGCTCGCCTCGTTCCTCTGGCGACGGCTGCCCGACGAGACGCTCGCCGAGCACGCCGGCGCGGGCCGCCTCGGCGAGCGTCAGGTGCTCGAGGCCGAGATCGATCGGATGCTCGATGATCCGAGGTCGATCGCCCTCGCGGAGCAGTTCGGGCAGCAGTGGCTCTTCATTCGAGGGCTCGACGAGCGGCAGCCCGATGCGACGACCTTCGCCGGCGTCGATGCGGCGCTCCTCGCGGATCTGCGGGCCGAGACGACGCTCTTTCTCGACGCGATGATGCGCGAGAACCGTCCGCTCGGCGAGATGTTCACCGCCGACTGGAGCTATCTCAACCAGCGCCTCGCCGCGCACTACGGCATCGTCGGCGTCGACGGGGCGTGGCTGCGTCGCGTGCACTTCGGCCCCGCACGGGTGCCCGGTCTCCTTGGCCATGCGAGCGTTCTCATCGCGACGAGCAATCCGACCCGCACGAGTCCCGTGAAGCGCGGCAAGTGGGTGCTCGAGGCGCTCCTCGACGCGCCGCCTCCGCCTCCGCCCCCCGGCGTTCCGCAGCTTCCCGAGGGTGAGGCGCACGCGCAGGGCCTGAGCGTGCGCGAGCTGCTCGCCCGCCATCGCGCGGATCCGGCCTGCGCCGGCTGTCATCGACAGATGGATGCGCTCGGTCTCGCTCTCGAGCCGCTCGATGCCGTCGGTCGGCTGCGCGTCCGCGACGGTGACGAGCCGATCGACGCGCGCGGCGACCTTCCCGACGGCCGACGCTTTGACGGCCCGCGCGAGCTCGCCTCGATCCTCGCGGCCGATCCGACCTTCCGCCGCAGCGTCGTCCGACATCTTCTCGTCTACGCCCTCGGACGAACGCTCTCCGAGGAGGATCAGCTTGTGGTCGATGCGATCGCCCGCGACCTTCCCGCCGCCGCAGGGCTGCGCGATGTCGTGCATGCGATCGTTCGAAGCGATCAGTTTCGCCGTCGTTCGCCGCCCTCGACGCCGGCCGTGCAGGCCGCGAGCGCTCACCCATCGTCCGTGGAGGTTCACCCGTGACCCATGTCCAGCGCCTTCCCTCGCTCTCACGACGGACCGTCCTTCGCGGAATCGGATGCGCCATCGCGCTTCCGTGGCTTGAGGCGATGACGCCGCGGGCGCTCGCAGCGCCGACGCGAGCGCTGGCCGCGCCGAAGCGGTCGCTCTTCGTCTTCTTTCCCAACGGCGTGCATCGCGCCGAGTGGTTTCCCGCGGTCGGCGCGCTCGACGCCCTACCGTCGAGTCTCGAGCCGCTCGCGAAGCACCGTTCGCGTCTCTCGATCATCAGCGGACTCGCCCATGTCAACGCCGAGCCGCAGGGCAACGGCCCCGGCGACCACGCCCGATCCGCCGCATGCTTCCTGACCGGCGCGCATCCGAAGAAGACGAGCGGATCGGACATCACGAACGGCATTTCCATCGATCAGGTCATCGCCCAGCGGCTCGCGGGGCGCACGCGCTTCGATTCGCTCGAGATCGGGCTTGAGCCCGGCATGACCAGCGGCAACTGCGATTCCGGCTATTCCTGTGCATATTCGGCGAATGTTTCCTGGCGATCGCCGCACACGCCGATGGGCAAGGAGCATGATCCGCGCGTCCTCTTCGAGCGACTCTTCGCGGTCGGACCGGCCTCGGAGAGCGCCGCGGCGCGCGAGCGGCGCATGCGGGCGAGGAAGTCGATTCTCGACGGCGCGCGGGAGGAGGCGGAGCGACTGAGCGACGCGCTCGGCGTCGGCGACCGGCGCAAGCTCGACGAGTACCTCGACGGCGTGCGCTCGATCGAGCGACGCATCGAGTTCGCGGAGCGTCATGGCGATGGCGTTGCGATCGAAGGCATTCCCCAGCGTCCCGCAGGCGTTCCGGCCGTGTGGGACGAGCACGCCCGCATCATGATCGACCTGCTGGTGCTCGCGCTCCGCACCGACGCGACGCGCGTCGCGAGCTTCATGCTCGCAAACGAGGGATCGAATCGCCCATATCCGACGATCGGCGTGCGCACCGGGCATCACGATGTGAGCCACCACGGCAACGACGGGACGAAGCTCACCGATTACGCGCGGATCAACCGACACCACACCGAGCAGTGCGCATACCTGCTCGATCGGCTCGCGGAGGAGCGCGATGCGAACGGCGTTCCGCTGCTCGACTCGACGCTGGTCCTCTACGGCGGGGCGATCGGCGACGGCGATCGCCACGACCATCGTGATCTCCCGATCCTGCTCGCTGGCGGCACGGCGGACGAACCGCTCGCCGCGGCGCACGGGACCCATCGCGAGCTCTCGAAGGACGCGCCCCTCTGCGATGTCTTCCTCTCGATGGCGGCGCGGATGGGCGTCGACCTCGATCGATTCGGAGACAGCCGCGCCCCGTTCGTCTGACCGTCGCGCGAGCTGCGCCTCGTTACAGTAGCGGCATGGCACACGAGGGAGATGACGATCGGAAGCGGCAGGAGCGGCCTGCGAAGAAGCAATACTTCGCGCCGCGCGACCCGAATGTTCCGCGCGAGCGGCCGGGCGGTCCGAAGCCGCTTCGTCCCTCGCAGCGGCCGAAGCTCGGCATCTTCACGACGACGCTCTGGGAGTATCCGAGCCAGCACTACACGAGCGATCGCGAGCTGACCGCCGAGGACATCGCCGAGGGTCGCACCCGCTTCATGCAGGGCGACAAGCACTATGTCGGTGCGACGCCCTCGTGGGTGATCTGGCAGGTCCTCATGCGCTATACGAAGCCGGGCGACCTGGTCGTCGACCCGATGTGCGGCAGCGGCACGACGCTCGATGTCTGCCACGATCTCAAGCGCAAGGGACGGGGATTCGACCTCAATCCGCAGCGCCGCGAGATCGAGCTCGCCGACGCGCGGCGCCTGCCCCTGCCGGATCGGGGCGTCGACTTCGTCTTCGTCGATCCGCCCTATTCGACGCATGTCGACTACTCCGACGATCCGCGCTGCATCGGCAAGCTGGACGCGGGAGGCGACGACGGCGGTCGCTCGTACTACGAAGCGATGGATCGCGTGATCGGCGAGATCGACCGCGTGCTCAGGCCCGGTCGTCACATGGCGCTCTATGTGAGCGACTCCTGGCGGCGCACCCGCGGCGGCGCCCGCGGCGAAGGGGTCTTCATGCCGATCGGATTCGAGCTCTTCGGCATGATGTCCCGCCGATTCGAGCCCTGCGACATCGTCGCGGTGACGCGGCACAACGCGAAGCTCGGCAAGGGCAACTGGCACAAGGCGGCGGAGGAACAGAACTTCTTTCTCCGCGGATTCAACTATCTCTTCATCATGCGAAAGCCCGGACCGTGGCGAGACGCCGAGGGAGGCGAGCGATGAGCGTCGAAGCGAGGCGCGCGGCGGTGACGGTGCGTCCGATCGCGCCGGGCGACATCGGCGAGATCCGCGCCGAGCTGCGTTCGAACTGGGGCTCGACCGAGATCTGGTCGCTCGGCCATCGCCATCACGCCGATCGTCTCGCCGGCTTCGTCGCCGAGGTCGACGGCGCGTTCGCGGGGCTCGTCACGCTCGCTCCGAACGAGGGCGGATGGCAGTGCGAGGTCGTCACGCTCAGCGCGCGTCGGCGCGACGCGGGCGTCGGCACGGCGCTCCTCGAACGGGCCGAGCGCTTCGCGCGCGAGGGCGGCTTTCGGCGCATCTACCTGACCACGACCAACGACAACACCGCGGCGATCCGCTTCTACCAGCGCCGCGGCTGGCGTCTCGCCGCGCTGCACGCGGGCATTGTGGATCGCGTGCGCGAGATCGAGCCCGACTATCCGAAGACCGGGTTCGACGGCATTCCGATCCGGGACGAACTCGAGCTCGACCGCTGGTTCATGGGTTGAGCGGGCGCTCGGCGCCGCCGCTCTCCGCGGCCGATCGCGTCGCGCGGATCTCGATCAGGCGAAGCGGATGGGTGATGCCGGCGGGCCGGGCGTTGGCGGGCGGATCGATGTGCCAGCGTTCCACGGCGCGGCCGTCCTCGATCATCGACGCGATCGCGCCGGGCATCGCCTTCGTTCCGACGAGGACGAGTGCGCCGCCGCCCGCAGCGAGGGCGGCGCGAACGCCATCCATCGAATTGTCGCGCGGCGCGACGGTCGAGGCGACGACGGCGACATGCGGAAGCTGCGGCGCGACGACGATGAGCGGCATGCCGGTGCGCTCGCGAGCCTCGATCGCCCGCTCCGCGACGGAGGCGACGAGATCCATCGTCTCGCGCGGAAGGACCGTTCCGCGGCGATCGACCGCGGCGTGGATGGCGATCGCGACGAGCGCGACGAGTGCGGCGATCCAGGGGCGCGATCGGATCGGGGAGAAACGATCGCCGAGGAGCCACCATGCTGCAACGAGCGCGGCCGGCGCGTAGACGGGCGCGATGTAGTCGGCCCGCTTGCCGCTCGAGAGCGAGAAGAGCGCGACGAGGAGAGCGGTCCAGAGGAGCGCGCCCAGGAGCACCGCGTGATCGGGCGAGGAGCGCCAGCGCTTCGGTCGCGGCTGATCCGTCGTCTCGCGTCCGAAGAGGGCAACGAACCCGAGCACGCTCGCGATCGACCATGGGGCGAAGCGGGCAACGAAGTACATCGGCATCACCGGCAGGCCGAGCAGGATCGCCTTTGGGCCGTCGCCGCCGCCCTCCGGCCCGTTGCCGGTCACGCGCCCGACGACCTCGCCGTAGACGAGCGTCTGGCGAAAGTGAGCGGGATCGATCCACGCGGCGAGGGCGTACCAGAGCCCCGCAAGCATCATCGCGGGAAGGGCGAAGAGCATCGGGCGGAGCGTCGCCAGCGGAGCGAGCGAGCGTTCGAGCACGAGAGCGAGGAGCGGCGGATACGCGAGGAGACAGACCGCGACGGGACCCTTCGTCCACGCAGCGAGAGCGAACATGAGCCAGAAGGTCATCGCGTTGGCGATGCCCGGGCGCTCGCCTGAGCCGTCTCGACGAAAGGCGATCGCCCGCGTCGCCGCCCACCAGCCGATGAAGAGCACGAGGCAAAGCAGCATGTCCGGACGGGCGAGGTAACCGAGCTTGATCGTCGGGAACATCGCCAGCCAAGCGAGTGCCGCCAACCAGCCCATACCCCGCACGCCACCCAGTCTGCCGCGAGCCGCAAGCCGCTCACCCCACCAGACCAGGAGGCCTGCGGTCACGAGGGCGGCGAGCACGCTCGGGAAGCGATGGGCGAACTCGCTCTCGCGTCCGGCGATGGCGACGACGGGCGCGGCGAGCCAGTTGTAGAGCGGCGGCTTCGTCGCTGGAAATCCGTCCGCGTCCTGAGCGAGCACCCAGGCGTTCCCGCCTCGGACGAGGATGTCCGCTGTGTAGGCGATCGTCCGCGGCTGCGTCTGGTCCCAGAGGTCGCTCGGGCCCGTCGCCCGCAGCAGCACGATCGAAAGGAACGCGATGACCACCGCGGCGATAAGCGGCCACGGCGGAGCCGAACGCGATGCGGTGTTTGCCGGATCGACGCTGGGCCGAGCTGGGGAGTGTTCTGGCGCGTCCACGGGCCTCGTACGGTACCGGCCGACTCCGCCATGGGGGGCAAACGCATGGGAAGCTGTGCGAAGACTTCACCACCGCTTCCGTTTGAGCGATTCGGGGCTAGAGTGACCCTGCGTCATCGGAGTCGGCGCGCAGCCGCGCTCGGAACCGTCACGCAACCACAGGAGCTATCGGGCGTGCAACCAACCTGCTCTCGACCGCGCGGCCTCGGCGCGATGCGCTGTGCCTTCGTCGCGGCGGTCGCGCTTGTGCCCGCGGCGTCGCTGCATGCCCAGGTCCGCGTCGTCAACTGGAACATCGCCAGCGTGAAGGGCGATCCCTTGGCGATCCGCACCGCCATCAACCTGATGGCCTCGGACGCGAAGCCCGGATTCGCGACGGCTCCGGCGATCATCGTCTTCTCCGAGGTGATGGCCGAGGACATCAACGCCCTCGAGACGCAGGTCGACATGGCGATCCCCGGCATCAACTACACGCGGGGGACCTTCACGACGACGCCAGGCGAGGACGCAGCGGGGGGCGCGCAGGCCGTCTTCTACCGCAGTTCCGTCGTCGCCGAGATCCCGGCGCTTCACATCGATCTCGACACCGGCGCCGGTCGGAAGTCCGATCGCTGGCAGTTCCAGCTCGTCGGCTACACCTCGGAGCAGGCGAAGTTCTTCGTCTACGCGTCGCACCTGAAGGCGAGCCCCGGGGCGACGAACGAGAGCGATCGGCTTGCCGGCGCCCAGGTCGTCCGCAACAACTCCGATGCCCTCGCCGCGAGCACGCACATCATCTATTGCGGTGACTTCAATTTGTATTCGAATGCCGAGCCCGCCTATGCCGAGTTCCTGAGCGCCGGCAACGGCCAGGGGTTCGATCCGCTCGGCAGCGGCTCGTGGGCGGGCGCTGCGAATGCGTTCAAGCACACCCAGTCGCCGCGCGACATCGCCGCCGACGGACTGATCGGCGGCGGCATGGACGATCGCTTCGATTTCCAGATCTCCTCGGGCGAGATGCAGGACAACGACGGCATATCGATCGTCCCCGGCTCGTATCGCGCCTTCGGCAACGACGGCAATCACTTTGATCTCGCGATCAATGTCGGGAACAACAGCTATTACCCGAGCGACATTCCGCTCTCGAACTTCATCGCCGATACGCTTTTCGACGCGTCGGACCACATTCCGGTCGTGGTCGACTATCGCGTACCGGGCGTCATGAGCGCATCGATGTCGACGAGCTTCGGGCGCGTCATCCAGAACGCAACGGTGACGCTGCCGGTGCTCGTCCAGAATGTCGCTGCGGGACATCCGCTCGGCATCGATTCGCTCGAGGTGCAGGTCGTCGGCTCGGGGGTGCTGAGCGGCTCGACGAGCGCCTCCGCCCCGATCGCGCCGGCGTTCGGCGTCGTGCAGGTGCCGCTCGCCACGGCGTTCGTCGGATTCGGCTCGGGGAGCGCGACGGTCACGGCGCTCTCGCAGGCGGCCCAGAACGCGACGGTGAACCTCTCGACCTCCGGTCAGATCGTGCGGCGGAGCAACGCGTCGTTCAGCGATGTCGTCGATCTCGACGCGACGACGGTCGAGCGCAGTGCGCCCGAGGGATCGACGAGCGTCGCCATCGATGTCCCGATCCACAACTTCGGATTCAACGCCCTCCAGGCGCTCCTCGATGTCGATCTCGTGAGCGGACTCGGCGACGGCTTCGCGCTCGTCGGCGGACTGGAGACGGACATCGGTGCGCTGCCGGCGACGCTGCAACTGACCTTCAACGCGAGCGGCAAGCCGGCCGGCGTCTACGAGCGCACGCTGACCGTCGGCGTGAGCGACGAGGACATTCCCGGGTCGCTGTCGGCGCAGCTTTCCCTCACCGTCGCCGTGACGATCGAGGCTGCGGGCAATCCCGCGGATCTCAACGGCGACGGCGCGGTGAGCGGCGCCGATCTCGCGGTGCTGCTCGGACAGTGGGGCGGGCCGGGAAGCGCCGATTTCGACGACAATGGAGTCGTCGACGGCGCGGATCTCGCCGTGCTTCTCGGTGCATGGAACGGATGACCAATGGACGGACGCATGACGATGACGAAGAGACTTGCCTCGGGGACCCATCGCGCGTCGGCGGCCGTCACGGCCGCCGCGCTTGTCGCACTCGCCGCTCACGCGGACACCGCGGTCCTCACGACCGTCGACGACAACACGCTGATCGAGGCGCCGAACGGTGCCTTCTCGCATGGGGCCTCGTACAACTTCTATGCGGGCCGGGTCGGCCCGAACGCCGAGGGGACGAAGCGCCGCGGAGCGATTCGCTTCGATTTCTCCTCCATCCCCGCCGGCTCGACGATCCAGTCGGTGACGCTCGAACTCTACTGCTCGAACGCGGGCCTCTCGACCGCGTTTCCCGTCTCGCTCAAGCGGATGACGGCGTCGTGGGGCGAGGGCGCTTCCTTCGCGTTCGGCGGCGGAGGCGGCTCCTCCGAGCCCGGCGACGCGACCTGGCTCCATCGTTTTTATCCAAATGTGCTGTGGACCACGCCCGGCGGACAGTTCGTTTCGACCGTGAGCGCGACGCGGAGCGTGTCGACGCCCGGCTGGTACACCTGGACCTCAACGGCGCAGCTCGTCGCTGATGTGCAGGGTTGGGTCGATGTTCCCGCGAACAACTTCGGTTGGCTCGTGCAGGGCAACGAGACGACGCTGAAGAGCGTGAAGCGATTCGACACGCACGAGTCCCCGAGCAACACGAAGCCGAAGCTGACGGTCGTCTTCGCGCCGCCGGCGCCGCTTCTCGGAGACCTCAACGGCGACGATGTCGTCGATGCCGCTGATCTCGCAATTCTCCTCGGCGCATGGGGCGGATCCGGCGCCGCCGACCTGGATGCGAGCGGAACGGTCGACGCCGCGGATCTCGCGCTCCTCCTCGGCGCCTGGACGGCCTGAGCCGGCTACGGCTCACTGCGCTGTTTGCCGCCTTCGTTCGACACGGAGGGCACAAATCCTCCAGAGAACCACAGAGGCACGGAGGGCACAGAGGTAGCACAGAGTCAGCGCAGAGTGGACTTGAATTGTGTGGGACTTCTCACTGCGACCATCGCCTGCGCTCCTCAGGTCCCTCCGGCAACGGGATGTCTCCATCAACTCGCTCGCACCTGTCTCCGCTTTTGCCTTCTCGGTGCATGCTCTGTGCCCGCCCATTTCGGGTTGGGCCTCTGTGGTTCTCTGGCGGAATAGTGCAGAATGCTGAACCACAGAGGCCCAACCCGAATCCCGACCTCAGCATCACGCCGGCGGGATCATTCGGCCTTCAAGCCAGCTTCGCAGCCGCGCTGCGCCGAGGCTCTGCTCGCCCGCCTGTTGGGCGCTGAGGACGGCGAGATGCGCTTCCGTGAATCGCCCCTGCATCGAGCGCCAGACGCCGAGCAGGACAAGCGCGTCGCGCGACATCGCCGCCTGTCGTGAGGCGACCTCGGCGCTTTGCTCGAGCAGGCGCACGCGGTCAAGCAACTGCTGGCCGAGCGGGAGCGCCGAGACGACGCCCGGGTCGGTCGCGAGAGCCTGACGCATCACGCTCGAGGCGCCGGCCATGTCGTCGAGCATGGCGAGGGAGATCGCGTAGCCGACGAGGGCCCGCGTGTTCGCCGGGGCCGCATCGTGCAGTTGGGCGAAGCTGTCCGCGGAACTGCGGGCAAAGCCGTTCGAAAGAAGGTCCCACGCCTCGGCCTCCGCCGGCGAGCTCGGCGGCAGCGCGGTCGGAAGGGTCGTGACCGGCTGCGTGAAGGTCGTCGTCGAGCTCACCACCGTCGTCGGCGCGCCGGTGTCGTAATAGTAGTTGTTCACCGTCGTCACGCTCGGCACCGCGACAGTCGGGGTCCACGCATAGACCGGCGTGCACCAGGTCGCGGGGACATCGCGATAGACGATGTAGTTCGTGTACCACGGGCCGCAGGGAGACCAGCAGGGCTTCGCCCATCGATAGCGCGGCGGGCAGTGCACGACGACCTGGCTGCACCAGCCGTCCCACCACGGGTCGTTCCAGCTCGAGCAGAGCGGGGAGCCCCAGTCGCTATAGAAAAGGCCGAACGAGAAGCCGCCGCTGCCGAAACCGATGCCGATCGAGAAGCCGTCGCTGTACCAGCCGTCCCAGCAGGCCTTCGGGCCGCAGAGCGGCTTGCACCACGACGACGAATAGACATAGTCGGGGTGACACCACGAGTCGTTTGCATAGGTCACATTCGTGACATAGTTCGTCGTGTTGTTATTGATAATCGTGGTGTTGCCGCTCGCGTCGTTCACGATGACGGTGTCGCTTGGGGCAAGATCGACGCCGGAGAGCTTCGATCCGACGATCGAGTTGGTCTTCGGCGTCTTGCCGAAGGTCTCGCCCGCGAGCGAGGCGGGATACTCGAAATCGGGATTCGCCCGGTTTCGCATCCGGATCTTCTTCGCCTCAAGCGGATCGATTCCGCCGCCCGCGAGAAGCGCACTCGACGGCGAGCCGTCGGAGCTGCCGCGCGACGGAGGTTCGGCGGCGACGGGGCGGGTGAAGGGACGGCCGACGGGCGTGCGGTCGACGGCCGGTCGAACCGAGGCCGGCGGCGTCGCCGGTCGCGCGGGACGAGCGTCGCCATCGGGCGAGCGGTTGGGTGTCGAGGGTGCGGGCGCAGGGGTCGACGGACGCTGGGTCGGTCGATCGATGGTTGGCCGTGAGGGTT